>Ga0209598_10000227_pt1 | contig 44875 bp, 39 predicted proteins | sample M_140807_EF_Meta_FD_187317 | JGI IMG/M metagenome (GOLD analysis project Ga0209598, IMG submission 187317) | Freshwater microbial communities from Lake Montjoie, Canada to study carbon cycling - M_140807_EF_MetaG (SPAdes) (version 2) | ecosystem: Environmental > Aquatic > Freshwater > Lake...
GAAACCGTGAGGTTTCCGATCAGTCGGGGCGACAGGACTTGAACCTGCGACCTCTTGACCCCCAGTCAAGCGCGCTAGCCAGACTGCGCCACGCCCCGAAACAGCCGCGGGACGACCGTGCCTCAGGCACAGTCGCTCCACGACCACCACACTATCGCAGAACGTAGCCGAGGCTTCAACACGGTTTCCGTACCGAGTTTCCGTAGTCAGTTTTCGAGATTCGGTCCCGCAGCTCAAACCCGCAGCGCCGAACCTGTTTTGCCACGCTCGCAGACCGCGTTCAAACAGTTCCACATCGCCGCCGTTCCGGCCCCCAACAGGTATCCCAGCCCCGCCGTCAGCAGGAGCAGGAGCCCGGCCATTGCCGGATCGAACGACTGCACGACGGCATCCGATTTCAGACTGTGCAGCCGATAGACGAAGTCCATCACCCGCTGGGCCATGCCGGCCGCGACCAGCACCGACCAGGCCATGTGCCAGCCCGCCAGAATGACCGCTCCCACGATTCCCGCCCGATTCACGTCAACGTGTCCCATGATGACCTCCAGGAGAGAGTGGGCTCCGAGCCCGAGGATCAGCCGCCATGAAATCCCTGCGACTCGGGAAACCCTATGGCCGGCCGATCTCGGAAGACCAGACGCAACCGCCCGCCGCGGCAAACGCCGTCGAAATCGGCCCCTCGCCAACTCGCCACCGCGCTGACACACTTGACGGCCCCGCATTCCAAAATTCAGACCCCAATCCGCAGCCCCCGCTCCCGAAACGCCATGACGCCAGCCTCCTCGTTCGGCACGCCCTTCACCGCGCCGTTTCAGTCGCGACTCGCCGCCGCGATCAAGGACCGCCGCACACCTGCCTGCATCGGCCTCGATCCCCGCCGCGAGGCCCTGCCCCCCGCCCTGTCCGCCAGCGCCGCCTCAGATCCCAAGGATCTCGCGGCGATCTTCGCCCGCTTCTGCTGCGGCGTGATCGACGTCGTCGCCCCGCTCGTGCCGATCGTCAAGCCGCAGCTGGCCTGCTTCGAGGCACTCGGCCCCCACGGGATGACGGCGCTCGCCGAGGTGATCGTCCACGCCCACTCCAAAAATCTGCTCGTCCTCGCCGACGGCAAGCGGGGCGACATCGGCTCCACCGCCGAGGCCTACGCCGACGGCTGGCTCGCGGGACCGTGGGCGGCAGACGCCCTGACCGTGAACCCCTACCTCGGCCTCGACTCCATCGACCCCTTCGTCAACGTTGCCGTCGAGCGGGGTGCAGGCATCTTCATCCTCGTGAAGACCTCGAATCCGGGCAGCCGAAACTTCCAGGACCTGTCTGCAGATGGCAGGACGATCTTCGAGCACGTCGCTGCCGGCGTCGAACAGTTGGCCGCCCGGACCACGGCCGGTGAAACCTACGGTGCCGTCGGCGCGGTCGTCGGCGCCACCTGGCCCCGGCAGCTCGACGAACTGCGGGCCACCATGCCCCACACCTGGATCCTCGTGCCCGGCTTCGGCAAGCAGGGAGGCCGGGCCGCCGACGTTCGCGGGGCATTTCACGCCGACGGCATGGGCGCGATCGTGGTCAGCGCCCGCGACGTGATCTTCGCCCACTCGCGGGCCGAGATGAACTCCGGCCTCGACGACAGCCAGTGGCAGACGGCCGTCGACCGGGCCTGCCGCGACATGATCGAACGCCTCGCCGCCGACACGCCGGCCGGATCGCTCTGACATCAGTTCAAGTGGGGCCAAACTGCTGCGGCGGCCCCGAATCACCTGCTGGAGGCAGGCGTTTTTTCCGGCCGCGGGCCGCCCAGTGAAGCGGCGCGGAAGTCACCCGGAGTCAGCAACTGGGCGATCAGCGGCAGCAGCTGCTTCTTGCGGCTCACGATCCCCTTGAGCTCGTAGAGGTTGCGGTCGAGCCGAGGGTAGTTGACGCCCTCCCAGGCATCCGACTCCCGCGAGAGGAGCAGCAACGATCCGTTGCCGATGATGTCGGTGACGAGCAGGGCCGAGAAGTCGAGCCTGTGCTGATCGGCAAACTCCTCGAGCGCCGCCCGCAGTTCGTCTTTCCGCTCCCAGAAGAGGTCGAAGCCGATCTCTTCGATCTGCGAGATCGAGAAGCGGACTCCCTGTTCGCTGAACTCCTTGCAGTCCTCGCGGATCACCCGGGCAGGCGTGCTCGACCGCAGGGCCGAACCGATTTCGAAAAATTCGCGGGCATACTGCCTGAGGTCGATCGCGCAGAGCTTCTCCAGCCAGCCGAGCACTTCGCGGTCGACATCGGTCGTTGTCGGCGACTGCAGATGGAGGGTGTCGGAGATGATGCCCGACGCCATGCAAAGCGAGATCGCCGGCGAAGGCGTGATCCCCGCGGCCCGAAACTGCCGGGCGACGAGCGTGCATGTCGAACCGACCGGCTCGTTGACGAACCGGATCGGCTGCGTCGACTTGAGCCCGCCGCCGAGCCGGTGGTGATCGAGCACCTCGATGATCTCAGCGTCCTCGGCGCCGCTGACGGCCTGGGAGAGTTCGTTGTGGTCGACGAGCACGAGCTTCGCCCTGGGGGGATTGATGATGTCGGTCTTGAACGACATCCCCACCAGCCGGCCGTCGTCACCGACGACCGGAAACACCGGCTGCGGCGACTTCTCAACCACCGCCCGGGCCTCGGCCACCGTCCACTTCCCCGGCAGCGTGACGACGTCGACATCGACCACCGGATCGATGAGCTGCGACGACTTGATCCGCAGCGTCGTATTGACCGTGTCGAACGGGCTGAGGATCACGGAAACGCCCTTCGCCTTGGCGATCTCCACCACCTCCGCGGCGAGCGGAAAACCGCCCGTGATCACGATCGCCCGCACGCCCCGGTCGATCGCCGGCAGCTGGATCGAGGGCCGGTCGCCACAGACGACGATCAGCCGCTCGGGCGCGAACTTCGCCATCCGCTCCGTGAAGCCCTCGGCGCTCATCGCACCGACCATCACGAGCAGTTCGTCGTGCCGGGTCGGGTCGACCGCGTTGCGGAACGTGCCACCGAGAACGTGGCATATCTTCTGCAGGCTGGTCGTCACGGCGCGGGCCTTGGTCGAATCGGCGGCGTCGGTGAAAAACAGCTCCATCATCGTCAGCACCGAGAGCACGCCCACGACCCGCCGGTCGTCGTCGACCACAGGAATCGCCCGAAGGTCGTACTCCCGCATTCGCTCGTAGGCCTCGTGGAAGGCGTCGCCGAACGAGGCCGTGATCAGCTCGCGGCGGCAGACGTCCTCCACCTGCGGCCGGACGTCCATCACGATCTTCGGTGGCGGCAGCCCGGCCCGCCTGAGCACGTATTCCGTCCGCTGATTCGGCGGGCCGCAGCAGGCCGCGACCGCATCGGGCCTGGTCGTCTGCTGGAGCAGATTGGCGTAGGCGATCGCCGAGCAGATGGCATCGGTGTCGGGATTGCGATGCCCGAAGACGAACACGCTCATGAAAGCATTCCGATCATCAGCCCTCGCCGGGCGCCTGGAGCCAGCAGGCCAGCGACGGATCCCAGGAGAGGATCTCGGCCGGCCTGAAGTAGATCGCGATCTCGCGGGCGGCCGATTCGGGGGAGTCGGAGGCATGAACGAGGTTCATCTGCCGGCTGGAGCTGTAATCGCCGCGGATCGTGCCCGCGGCGGCCTTGAGGCCGCTCGTGGCGCCGAGCATCTCGCGGACCACGCGGATCACCTCCGGCCCCTCGAACACAGTCGCCACGACGGGCGAGGCGGTGATGAACTCCTCGAGGCTCGGGTAGAACGGCTTCTCGACGTGCTCCGCGTAGTGCTGCCGGGAGAGGTCGGGCGTGATCCGCAGCATCTTCATCGCCACCAGCCGCAGTCCCTTCTCCTCGAACCGTGAGAGGATCCTGCCGAGCAGGCCCCGCTCGAGGCAGTCGGGCTTGAACATCACGTACGTCCGCTCCATGAAAACCGCTCTCCGGGTGTCTTCGGTGGATCCGCCAGATTTCGAAATGAATCGCGTGAAGGAAGTGTAGTTCCCGGCCGCGGCCCGGAGCCAGTGCAATTGGCGTGGATCAGAGCCTGATCCGCCCCTCGCTGGCCGCCAGCAGGAACTCCCGGTTTCCATCCAGCAGCGCCGGCTCGGCCAGCAGTTCCGCCTCCGAAAGCCAGAGGATCTCCTCGACCTCCACCGGATGGGGCACGAGCGAATGCACCTCCGGCAGCGAGACGGTCCACCAGGCGAGGCCCGTGCCCCAGGCCGTCACGCTCCGCCAGACGCAGCGCTCGGCCGCGACCTCGACGGCCAACTCCTCGCGACACTCGCGGACCACCGCCTCGTGCTCCTCCTCACCCGGTTCGATGTGGCCACCGGGAAAGCAGACCCGCCCGGGCGCGGCCACGGCACGGCCGCGTCGAATCGCCAGAAAGAGCCCCTCGCGGCGAGCGATCGCCACAACGCCCCGCTTCAGGACTTTCGGGGCCGTGGCGAGTGTTTCAAAGCCTCTCATACACTACACTGTTGCATCTCGAGACCCGTCCCACCATACCCCGTGAGCATGCCAGTCGATGGACGCCGTTCCGCCCCCCAAGGGCCCCACCGATTTCAAAACGATGCTCGGCCGTCCCCCGGGGATGCCCGTCATCATCATGATCATCCTCGGACTTCTGGCCCTGATCACGATGGTGGCCCGAGAGCAGGCCGGCCTCCCGGCCTCGATCAGCTACGACGAGTTCGTCCGCCAGGTGCAGGCGGGCAACGTGTCGGCCGTCGAGATCGTGGGCAACTCCGTCCGCGGAGAGTTTCGGACCGTTCCCTCCACGGAGCGGGTGCCGGGGATCGGCGACTCGAAATCCTTCCAGCTGGAAATGTCGAGCTACCTTGGCGAGGGTCTCAACAAGCTCCTCCTCGACCATTCCGTGAAGACCAACGTCCGCCAGCCGAGCGACGGCACCGGCTTTCTGCTCGGCCTCTACATGCTCGTGCCGCTGCTGCTCATGGCTGGCTTCTGGATGACGCTCCGACGGGCCCGCGATCCCCTCGGTGGCAGCGGTTTCCTCGGCAGCTTCAGCAAGAGCCCGGCCAAGCGGTACGGTGCCAACGACAAGCAGGTCACGTTTGCGGATGTCGCCGGCCTCGAGGGCGTCAAGGAAGACCTCAAGGAGATCGTCGAGTTTCTCAAGGACCCGAAGAAGTTTCAGCGACTCGGCGGCCGCGTGCCGAAGGGCGTGCTGCTGATGGGCCCGCCAGGCACGGGCAAGACGCTGCTCGCCCGGGCGGTGGCCGGCGAGGCTGGCGTGCCCTTCTTCTCGATCTCGGGCAGCGAGTTCATCCAGATGTTCGTCGGCGTCGGTGCCTCGCGGGTCCGCGACCTCTTCAAGACGGCGAAGGATGCCTCGCCGTCGATCCTGTTCATCGACGAGATCGACGCCGTCGGCCGGCATCGCGGCGCCGGCCTCGGCGGCGGCCACGACGAGCGGGAGCAGACGCTCAACCAGATCCTCTCCGAGATGGACGGCTTCAGCCCCTCCGAATCGGTGATCGTGCTCGCCGCCACGAACCGCCCCGACGTGCTCGATCCGGCCCTGCTGCGTCCCGGCCGCTTCGACCGCCACGTCACCGTCGACAGGCCCAACCAGAAGGCCCGCATCGCCCTGTTCAAGGTTCACACCCGCAACGTGCCGCTCGCCGCCGACGTCGACCTCGACCGGCTCGCCAGCGGCACCGTGGGCCTGACCGGGGCCGACATCCGCAACCTCGTCAACGAGGCGGCCCTCTGGGCTACGCGGCACGACAAGGCCGCCGTTGACTCCTCCGACTTCGACTACGCCCGCGACAAGGTGCTGATGGGACCGAAGCGTGAGGAGGTGCTCGTCGGCCGCGAGAAGAAGATGACCGCCTACCACGAGGCGGGCCATGCCCTCGGGGCCTGGCTGCTGCCGGGCGTCGACAAGCTGCACAAGGTGACGATCATCCCGCGCGGCAGGGCATTGGGCGTGACCCAGCTCGTGCCCGAGGAAGATCGGATGAACATCGGCGAGTCGGACCTCAACAACCGTCTGGTCTTCATCCTCGCCGGCCGGGCCGCGGAAAAACTCGTCTTCGGCGAATATTCGGCCGGCGCCGAGAACGACCTCGTGCAGGCCACGCGGCTGGCCCGCAGGATGGTGGCCCACTGGGGCATGAGCGCGAAGGTCGGCCCGGTCGCCTGCCACGTCACCAACGAGCATCCGTTTCTCGGCCGCGACGTCTACGAGCAGCGGGAGTTCAGCGAGCACACGGCGCAGATCATCGACGACGAGGTCCACAGGATGCTCGGCGAGGCCGCTGATCGGGCCACGCAGCTCCTCTCGGACAACCGCGACAAGCTCGACAGGCTCGCCGGCGAGCTCGAAACCCGTGAGATGCTCGACGACACTGAGGTGGTCGACGTGATCGGGCCGGCCGTGCCGCGGCGGGCCGGCGAGACCGGCACCCCGGCCGACGCCCCGACACAGGCCGCCCGCGATCAGCAGCAGGGCTGACCGAAGCCCCCTCGAGGAACCCGCCGATGCTCTCCCACGCCGTCTATTTCCAGCTCAAGGACCGCTCGCCGGCCGCAGTCCGCTCGCTCGTCGAGGCCTGCGAGAAATACCTCACCGGCCATCCCGGCACGGTCTCGTTTTCGGTCGGCACCTGCGCCTCCTACGACCGGCAGGTAAACGACCGCGACTTCGACGTGGCGCTCGAGATCGTGTTTGAGTCGCACGCGGCCCACGACATCTACCAGACCGCCGAACGCCACGAGCAGTTCATCGCCGAGCAGGCGACCGGCTGGGCGAAGGTCCGCGTCTTCGACGTCGACCTGACGGTCCGCACGTAGGACCCGCCGCTACACCACGCGGCCGCGTGAGACGGCGATCCTGCCGCCGAAGCAGGTCTCCACATCTCCGCCCGGCATCCGGACCCGCTCCTGGTAGCGGCCCCGATACCTCCAGCCCCCGGGCTCGCTTTGATAGCCGAGCGGGAGCGGCGACGGATCGATGCCACACTCGACGATGGCCGGCAGACCGACGTCGGCATTTGGCGGATGGGGAAAGTTCACGTTCCAGAATTCACCCGCAGCCAGCGGCTGCGGCAGGATGCCGTCGAGGATCGCCCCCATCCAGGCCGTTGCCCGGGCCCAGTCGATCGGCTCCTCGCGGCGGTGATAGTGGGACACGGCCAACGCCTTGACGCCGTGCAGCGCCGCCTCGCGGGCCGCCGCCACGGTGCCCGAGTGGTGGATGTCGACGCCGAGGTTGCCGCCGGCGTTGATCCCCGAAAGCAGCCAGTCGGGTGCGACGTCGGCGAAGAGCGTGGAAAGGGCGAGCCGCACGCAGTCTGCCGGCGTGCCGTCGACATGAAACCGATCGGGGCCGACCTGCTCGATCAGGAGCGGCCTGTCTGTCGTCACGCGGTGACCGCAGCCCGAATGGGGCTCCTTCGGCGCCACCACGATCACCCGCACCGCCCGGCCCCGGCAGGCCTTCTCGAGCGCCTCGAGGCCGGCGGCGGCGATGCCGTCGTCGTTGGTCAGCAAAAACTGCCTCATGCCCGCCTCATCCGTTCGAGTCCTCTCGTTCCGCGAAGGCCTGGAGCACCGCCCAGACGCCCTCGGCGGCGTCCGCGGCGAGCCTGCAGACCTCCTCGGCGTCGGTCGCGGCCAGGGCATCGGGCCGGGCGACGTTGGTGATCACCGAGACCGCCGCCACCCTGAGCCCGAGCACGGCGGCCGCAACCACCTCCGGCACAGTCGACATCCCCACGGCATCGGCGCCAATCCGACGGAGCATCCTGTATTCGGACCGAGTCTCGTAGCTCGGGCCGAGCAGGTAGGCATAGGTGCCGAGCCGGGCCGGCAGTGCCACCCGCCGCAGGGCCTCGATCGCCGTCGCATTGAGCGCCGCGTCATACCAGCCCGCTCGCCGCATCGGAACGTCGCTGCCGGCGTTGGCGGTGACCGCCGCCGACCAGTCGTGGCCGACGAAATCGAGATGATCGTCGACGACGAGCAGCTCGCCGCTTTGCATCTCGGGCCGCAGGCCGCCGGAGGCGTTGGTGACGAGCAGCCTTTTCACGCCGAGCGCCGCCAGCAGTTCGACGCCGCGGGTCAGGGTTTCGGCGGGAAAGCCTTCGTAGGCGTGCACCCGACCCTGAAGCAGCACGACTGCCGAGCCCCCGAGATGGCCAGAGACCAGCCGCCCGGCATGCCCGGTCGCCGTCGAGGCGGCGAGCCAGTCGGTCTCGGCGGCGGCGATCGACCAGCGATCCTCGAGCCGATCGGCGACTTCGCCCAGTCCGGTGCCGAGCACGACGCCGACCGCCGGCCGGGCGGTCAGCCGGCCCCCCGCGAGCTGCCTCAGTCGCTCCGCGGCGGCCCTCGCAGCCGCCCGTGGAGCCGGGGCCGATCCTGCGGGTGCCTCTCGGCCTGCCACCATCTGCTGCCACCTCGATCGGGCCGGCGGCGGCACAACCCTTTGCCGCCGCATCAGGAAAACCCTATTCTCGTCGGAGTCGTCAGGAATTGAAACCTTCCCCTCCCTCCTCGCCATCAAAGGCCCCAGCCCGATGTCCACCCGCGCCGAAAAGTTCGCCGGTCTGTCCGTCGCCATCGTCACCCCGTTCCGCGACGGCAGGATCGACTCAGCCCGCCTGCGCGAGCAGGTCGACTTCCAGGCCCAGGCCGGCGTGACCTGCCTCTGCCCCGTGGGCACGACGGGCGAGTCGCCGACGCTCTCCCACGAAGAGCACGAGCGGGTGATCGCCGAAACGATCGAGGCCGCGGCGGGCCGCCTGCTCGTGATGCCCGGCACGGGCAGCAACTCGACGGCCGAGGCCGTGCGGCTGACGAAGTACGCCGCCGCCGCCGGTGCCGATGCGGCGCTCGTCGTCGGCCCCTACTACAATCGGCCGACCCAGCAGGGCATCTACGAGCACTTCAAGGCGATTGCCGAGAGCGTCGAGATCCCGATCTGCGTCTACAACATCCCGGCCCGCACCGGCCGCAACATCGAGCCCGAGACGATCCTCAGGCTCGCCGAAATCCCCGGGATCGCGATGGTCAAGGAGGCCACGGGCTTGATGGATCAGGCCTCGCAGATCCTCGCCTCCACCGACCTCACCGTGCTCTCCGGCGACGACAGCATGACGCTGCCGCTGCTGGCGATCGGCGGCCGTGGGGTGATCTCGGTGGTGGGCAACATCGTGCCCGCCGACATGAAGGCGCTGCTCGATTCCTTCGAGGCGGGCGACCTCGAGACCGCCCGCCACTGGCACCAGCGGCTGTTCACGCTCTGCCGCGACCTGCTCGGCCTCGCCAGCAACCCGATCCCTATCAAAAGCGCGATGGCGATGCTCGGCCGCGACACCGGCGAGGTCCGCCTGCCGTTGGTACGGCTGGAGAAGCCGCTCGAGGACAAGCTTCGCAGTGTGCTCGGGGAATACGGCCTCCTGGCCGCCGGCCGGGCTTCGGCCTGCCGGGTCTGAGCCGCCTTCGGCTCGGCCCTACTCGATCACGCGGAGCACGGCCCCCTGGCTGTCGAACCGGGCGATCGTCGTCTCGTATTGCCGGGCCAGCCCGAGCGTCTCGAACTGCTCGACGAGCCGGCCGGCCTGTTCGAGCGACTCGCAGCAGGCCATCACGGCGGGCCCCCAGCTGCTCTGGGCGGCGCCGCGGATGCCGAGTTCCCCGAGCAATTCGATCAGCTGGGCCGTGGTCGCCGCATGCGGCAGTTTCGACGAGGCCGGCTCGAACGGCCTGCCGGCGACCGCGCCGTACCGATGGATGGCTTCGGAGAACATTTCAAAATCTCCCTCGACGGCCGCCGGCAGGATGTCGAGCAGGGCCAGCCGGGCGAGTTCCGCAGCGATCTCCCCGGGCACCGGCGGTAGGGAGGCAAAGGCCGCCTTCTCGGCCTCGCCATGGAGGCCGATCGAGTCACGCTGCACGATGACCAGGCAGCGCCAGGTCGAGGGCAGCCGCACCCGGGCCACCATCGGGGAGAACTGCTGCTCGTTCTCGGCCACGGCCACGGCCGACGGCTCGAACCGGCCGGTCTCGACGATCAGACCGCCGCGGCTGAATCCGTAGATCCCCACGCAGGACCGCCGGCCACGGCCCACTGCACGGGCCAGGTTCAGGGCGTCGCGGGTGTCGAAAAACCACTCCCGCTCCGACGGATGCACGTCGAACTCGTGCGGCTCCTCGCCCGCCGGCGTCTGGTGAAGATGTCTGACACCCGCAGCCACGGCGAGGGCGAGCTGGGTTCCGCTGCCGAGCCCGACATGGGCCCGCGGCACGGCGAGCACGTCGATCTCGCAGCCCGACTCGGGCCCCAGTTTCCAGGCCCCGGCGGCCAGCCGGGCAAACTCGAGGGCCCGTTCGGCCAGTGGACCGCGGCTCTTGAACTGGCTCGCCTTCCGCAGCCGCAGATGGACGTGCGGCCGCTCGACCATCAGGCCGATGCCGCCGAACGAGCGGATCGTGGGATTGCCGAACGAGAACATGCCGATGTGCAGCCGGGTGGGCGTGCGGATCTCGACCAGGCTTGGGCTGCGGCTCGATGGCTGGCTCGGCTCTTTCATGCGGCCAGTAGACAATTCATCCAGGCGGGGGAGAAGGGCCGGCGGTCTGTTCCCGCCCGACCCTTGCCAGGAGCAGCCCAAACGCCTCCTGCTCGCGGTCGCCGCCCGTCTTGTCGACGAGCGTCCGCAGGTCGTCGAACCGCCGGGCCACCTGCTCGGCGCCGAGCAGGTGAAGCCGGGTCACTAGGATCGCCCCCTCGATGACGGCATGCCGGGCCCGATTGAAGCCGATGAACGGCCGCCCGGTGTGCACGGCCAGGACGCGGGCCTCGAGCCGCCCCCGCTCCCGCGAGCGGTCGGCCTCCTCGACCCGGAATTCGCAGGCCATGCAGGCATCCTCGAGCACGAAGCCGCGGACCAGCTCGGCCGGGCGGGCCGCGGGCGGACGGTCGAGGCTGCCGACCACGAGCCTGGTGACAAGCAGCACGTCGTCAGTGAGGTGAAACACGCCCTCCGGCAGTCTGGCCAGATGGGCCGCCGTCTGGCTCGTCTCGAACGGCTTGAGCAGGAGCCGTTCGATGCGGCCCGAGCGGCAGGCTGCCTCATCGACTTCGGGCCCCATCGCCGCCAGATGCATGCCGCCGCCGGGATCGACCGTGGCAACGATCCCCTCGACGACGAGTCGGGCGGCAGGGAACGAATCGGCCATGCGGGAACCTCCTAGGACGAGCGTACAATACTCTCGATCCCTCATCCTCTCTGCCAAGCCCCGTGACCGACCGCCGCGAACAGATCCATTTCGTCACGGGAAAACTGGCGGAGCATTCGCTGCGGCAGGTGCTCGACCGGCTCTCCGCCCGCGTCGGCTTCGACCACACCGTGCAGGTTCTGAACATCACGGTCGCGGCCCTGATGACCACGCCCTGGATCGCCCGCCGGCTGGCGGCGCCGGAGGGCACGACGCGGATCGTGATCCCGGGCAACTGCAGCGGGTCGCTCGACGCCTTCCGCGAGGTGACGACGCTGCCGGTGGAACGCGGTCCGGACGACCTGCGGCGGCTCGACGAGTTTTTCGGCCAGCAGTCCCGCGACCTCGCCGACTACGGCAGTTTCGACATCGAGATCATCGCCGAGATCAACCATGCGCCCCGGCTCGACCGCGGGGCGATCCTGAAGGAGGCCCGCCGGCTGGCGGCCGACGGCGCCGATCGGATCGACCTCGGCTGCGATCCGGGTGCCGTCTGGCAGGGTGTCGGCGACATGGTCGCGATGCTCGTCGATGCTGGGCTCGCCGTCTCGATCGACAGCTTCGAACCGCGTGAGATCGCCACCGCCGTCCGGGCGGGGGCGAGCCTCGTCCTCTCGGTCAATTCGACGAACGTCGCCGCCGCGGCCGACTGGGGCTGCGAGGTGGTGGCGGTGCCCGACGTGCCGGCCAGCCTCGAGGGCCTCGACGAAACGCTCGAGCGGCTCGCCCTGGCCGGCGTGCGGCACCGGATCGACCCGGTGCTCGAACCGATCGGCTTCGGATTCGCCGCCAGCCTCGGCCGCTACCTCGACATCCGGCGTCGGTTTCCCGAGGCCGAGATGATGATGGGGATCGGCAACCTGACCGAACTTACCGACGTCGATTCCGCGGGTGTCAACCTGATGCTGCTCGGCTTCTGCCAGGAGGTCGGCATCCGCTCGGTGCTCACGACCGAGGTCATCCACTGGGCCAAAAGCAGCGTCTGCGAGTGTGCGCTTGGCCGGGCTCTCGTCCACCATGCAGTGACCCACCGCACGCTGCCGAAGCACGTCGAGCCGCGGCTGGTGACACTGCGATCCGGCAGGCCGCAGGAGCACGGCCAGGAGGTGCTCGACGCCCTCGCCCGGGCGATCCGCGACCCAAACTTCCGCCTCTTCGCCGAACGCGGCAGGGTGCATCTCGTCGGCGCCGGGATCCATCTCGAATCCCGCGATCCCTTCGCACTCTTCAAGGAACTGGAGCAGAGGTTGGCGGCGACGGGCGCCGACGCCGTCGATGCCGCCCACGCCTTCTACCTCGGCTACGAGGTCTCGAAGGCCGTGACTGCATTGACGCTCGGCAAGGACTACCGTCAGGATCAGGCACTCGACTGGGGCCACCTCACCCAGCCCGAAATCGGCCACGGTCCTTCGGCCTCGGCGGCGGACGTCGCCCGCAAGGCCCGGGCGGATGGCGTGCCGGCCGACCCGTCCGGGAGCCCCACCGACCAGCAGGCGACGCAACCGACATGACCCATTCCGGACCGCAGAACGCGATCCCAAACGTGGAACAACTGATCGCCCGCCGCTGGTTCACGGCCTCGGGTGGACTGGTCGGCGAATTGGCCGACGGCATCGGGCCGGAGGCTCTCTTCGAGTCGCTGCGGGGGGCGCGACAGCTGCTCTTTCTCGACAGCGCCGCGATCGACCGGGCCGGCGAGAGCGGGGAAGAAAATGCCGCCGCACCGAGGCTTGGCCGGTATTCGTTTCTGGCCGTCGACCCAATCCATTCCGTGGTCGTCGAGCCGGCGGCGGGGCCGGATGCCGGAAAAACAGCCGACACGGCCGCGGCGTTCGCCGGACTGCAAACGCTGCTTGCCGACCTCGCCTGCACCACGATCCCCGGCCTGCCGCCGTTTCAGGGCGGTCTGGCCGGCCTCGTCTCCTACGAGTGTGGCCTCGAACGGATCGGCGTCGCGGCCGCGCCGGTTTCCGCCTCCGGAGTGCCGCTGCTCTCGTTCCACGCCTACGACGTCGTCTTCGCCTTCGACCACGACCTCGGCCGGGGCTGGGTGATCTCGCAGGGCGTTCCGGCCCGAGGCCCTGCGGCACGCAGGGCTCGGGCCACCGAGCGGCTCGAGGCCGTGCTTTCACTCCTCCGGCCCGCCGAACGCAAATCGGCACCGGCCGCGACTTCAGCCGCTCCCGACCTGCTGCCGGTGGGCCCCGCTCATCCCCTGGCCGGTCACCCGGATGTCGTCTCCACCCACACGCCTGACTCCTACAGATCGATGGTCGAGGCGGGGATTGAATATGTTCGGGCGGGCGACATCTTCCAGTCGAATCTGGCCCAGCGGTTCACGGTATTCGCCCCGGCCGACGCCGTTTCGCTCCACCTCCGGGCACGGCAGCTCAACCCCGCCCCGTTCGCCGCCTACTTCGACGCCGGCAGCTGCCAGATCGCGAGCATGTCGCCGGAGCGGCTTCTGCAGGTGGTCCGCGGCACGGTGCGGATGCATCCGATCAAGGGCACCCGCCGGATGACCGACAAGCCGGAGGCCGATCTGTTCGCCGGAGACGATCTCGGCGGCAGCGAAAAGGACCGGGCCGAGAACGTGATGATCGTTGACCTCGTCCGCAACGACCTCTCCCGGGTCTGCATTCCGAAGAGCGTCCGCGTCGAGGCGCTCTGCCGGCTCGAACGTTACCGCTACGTGCAGCACCTGGTCTCGATCGTGGCGGGGCGGCTGAGGCCCGGCCTGACGGCGATCGACGCCCTCGACGCCGCCCTTCCCGGCGGCAGCGTGACCGGCGCGCCGAAGCACCGTGCCTGCGAGATCATCACCTCGCTCGAGGGCGTGGCCCGCGGCGGCTACTGCGGCACGCTCGGCTACGTCGGCTTCGACGGCAGTGCCGACTTCAACCTGCTGATCCGCACGTTCGTCGTCGCCGACGGCTCGGTCACGTTCGCGGCCGGCGGAGGCATCACCGCGGCGAGTGATCCGGCGGCCGAATACGCCGAGTCGCTCCACAAGGCGGAGGGCATGCTGCGGGTGTTGGCCTCGTTTCGTGGGGAGGGGCGATGATCCTCCTGCTCGACAATCGAGACAGTTTCGTCTTCAACCTGGCCCGCTATTTCCAGATGCTCGGGGCCGAGGCCCGGGTTGTTTCAAGCCACTCGATCGATGTCTCCGGGATCGCGGCGATGTCGCCCGCGGCGATCGTGATCTCGCCGGGCCCCTGCACGCCGGCCGAGGCCGGCTGCTCGCTGGCCGCGGTGCGGGCCTTTCGTGGAAGGGTGCCGATTCTCGGCGTCTGTCTCGGGCATCAGGCGATCGCCGCGGCTGCGGGTGGGCGGATCATCCGAGGCCGCGAGCCCGTCCACGGCCGCACGAGCCCGGTGCACCACGACGGCTGCAACCTCTTCGCCGGCATCCCCAGCCCGATGATCGCCGGTCGCTACCATTCGCTGGTCGTCGATCCGGCCGAGGTCCCCGCGGGCATGGCCGTCACCGGCCGCGACGACGAGGGCACGATCATGGCCCTCGAGCAGGCCACCGAGCGACTCTATGGGGTTCAGTTCCATCCCGAGTCGATCCTCACCGAGCACGGCTTCCGGCTGCTTGCCAACTTCCTCGACCTCGCCGGCGTCAGTCGACTGCCAAACCTGCCGGAGCTTGAAACCCCCGCGGCCGGCCCGGTCACCGGCAACGACGACCGGGTGGTCACGTTCTGAGACTTCCCCCTCCCCGACGCGGCTGCGCAAGAGTCTCCGCTGCACGCGTGCGGGCGTATCCGGCAGGCTCAGCGGAGCGACTTCCGCAGGACGACCAAATCGAGGTCGGGCCGCTTCGGACGGCCGAACCGCTCGGGGTCTGCATAGCCGGGGAATGGACGGCGTTCGCCGGACGGACGGTAGCCTCGCCGTGCGTAATAGGCCACGAGCTCCGCGCGGACCGCGATGACCGCCATCTCCATCCACTCCGCCCACGGCCAGTGTTGGCGGACCCAGTTTTCGGCGGCGGCGATCATCTTCCGTCCGATGCCGCCACGCTGCGACTGCGGATCGACCGAGAGCATCCCAAGATGGGCTGCGCTCGGCCGGGCCTGCTCCAGGCAGACGCAGGCGAGCAGCCGGTCGGCGGGCGACTCCCCGTCTGGGATGCCGAGGATCGTCACGTCGGCATCGGCGAGCAACGCCTCTGCATCGGCAGGCCCCAGACGGATCCCACCGAGCAGGTCGGATTCGGTGGTCCAGCCCTGCCGGCCTGAATCGCCCCGATAGGCGGAGTTCACGAGCGAGACGAGCGCGTGCCCATACCGTTCGTCGAGTCGCTGCGGTGCGGGAAGGTCGCTCGGCATGTCATGCCCGGCGAAAGCCGCCGTTGACGTTCACCACCTGACCGGTCACGAAGGCGGCGTCGGGCGAGACGAGCCAATGCACAGCAGCGGCGATGTCGGCAGGCGTACCCCAGCGGCCGAGCATGCTCTCGCGGACGGCCCGCTTCTGCCAGAGTTCGCTGGCCCCATCCCCCCAGGCCGTCTTGATCCAGCCGGGGGCAACGCAGTTGACCCGCACCTTCGGGGCCAGCGATCTGGCCAGGCTGCGTGTGAACGCCATCACTGCACCCTTCGTGGCCGAAAACAGCTCGCCGCTGTCCCCTTCCATGCCCACCTCGGCCTGATCCCAGCCGATCGTCACGATCGAGCCGCCGCCGTGGTCGCGGATCGCCGCGCCGAGGGCCCGGGCAAGCCGGATCGTGGCCACGACGTCAACCTCGATCAGCTGCCTGAGCTTGCGTTCGAACGGCCAGGCTGCAGGCTCGCCCGTGAGCACGTCGGCACCGGCGACCGCGACCAGGATGTCGAGATCCGGCAGTCCGGCCTCGATCTCGCCGATCAACCGGGTCACCGCCTCGGTATCCGAGAGATCGGCGAGAAAGGTTCCGGCGTGACGGCCCTGCCGCCCGAGGATCGCCGCCAGATCGGCTGCATGGGTGGCCGAGCGGCCGTGAATCGCGACGGCGGCGCCGGCATTCGCCAGGGCGATCGCCACCTCCCGGCCGATGCCGCTCGTGGAACCGGTGACCAGCGCGGTGCGGCCGGAGAGATCGCTCATGGCCCGCCGTCCTGCACGGGCAGTTCGTAGCAGGCGGCCTCCTCGGCGTTGCGAACGAGCAGGCGGCGGCCCGCGAGGCAGAGCGTGTTCCAGGTCTGGCCTTCGATCGCGGCCAGCCGCCCGCGGACGACGTGCCTCGCAGGCGACGCCTCGACCAGCACCACCTCGCCCGACTCTGCCTGCACGAGCAGGAAACCGCCGACCCGAAGCACCTGCCCCTGTCCGTAGCGGCCCCCCTTCCACTGCCGGCTGCCATCGGTCACCCGGACGCATTCGAGGATGCCGTCGGAAAGGCCGTAGACATGCCCTTCATGCAGGGCGACGTTGGTGAACTTCGTCTTCAGGCTCGACGGCTGCCGCCAGACCTCCTTGAAGGTCCACGGCATGACCGACCTGTCGCCCACCTCGAACACCGCTGCCCCCACGCCATAGCCCTTGGAGATGAAGATGCGATCGTCGGCGACGGCGACCGGCTGTGAGCAGCTGGCGTCGGAGTTGGAATGACCCGGCCAGTCGAACCGCCAGACCGGGCGGCCGGTCGCCGGCTCATATCCCACGACACGGGCCTCGTTGACGGTCACGATCACCGGCTGGCCGGCGATCGTCATCAGCTGCGGCGTGACATAACTGATCTGCTCGTCGCCGGCCGTCCAGCTGCGCTCGCCGCTGGCCCGGTCATAGGCCGCAAGCGAGACAAAGCCGCCATCGGCCTTCGGTCCGCCACCAGGCACCACGACCAGATCCCCGAGCACGAGCGGCGAACCCGCCCTCCCCCAGGTAACCGCGGCGGCATGTCCGGCGGCATCGATGCCGAGATCGGCGACGACGTTCACCTTCCAGAGAACCCGGCCCGTCGCCCCGTCGATCGCATGCAGCCAGCCGGTGCCGCCGGTCGAATAGACGACGCCGTCCCGGATCGTGGGTGTCGATCGCGGCCCCACGCCGCCGAGCACCGTCTCGTGCCGGGCCGCCACCGGCACGGCCCATTCGGGCTCTCCCGTCGCAACCGAGACACACGACACGATCTCGTCGTCACCCCGCTGTTCGAGCGTCACGGCATGCTCTCCGCAGGTTGCAAACCCGCTCCAACCGGCGCCGATCGGATGCCTCCAGAGGAGCCGCGGCGGCCGCGCCTTCCAGTCGGGATCGAGCCGCGTGGCATCGACGCCACAGCGGCCATCGGGACCGAGAAACTGCGGGAAGTCGGCCGAGTTGGCCTGCCATGCGGCCGCAACCTCAGCGACCGCAGCCGGTTTGGAGCCGATCGCGGGAGCCGCCAGCCGGCGGTCGCGGGAGGCGTTCCAACGCCAGGCGAACTCCGGCACGAGGTCGCCCGAGACCCGCTCGATCCGCAGTGTCGCCAGCCCGAGGGCCACGAGGCCGACGAGACCGCCGACGATCCCCTGCTTGAGCCGCTTCGAATGGCCGCTCTCGCGGACGAACCAGACGAGCAGCGACATCAGCGCCGAAAACAAAAGGATCAGCGAGATGATGTTGCGGACCGCGGCATCGACGATCCCGCCGACGATCGGCTCGAGCAGGCCAGCCCGCACCAGCAGCATGGCGGAGAACAGCGATGCCATAGAGATCAAGACCCGCCGGGGCGGCCAGAGCGGTCTGCCCGGGAGGGCGGTCGTGGCAGGCTGCTGTATTGGGCGAGGTTTCATGGCTTGGCTGGCCCTTGGGCCGGGATTGAAACCCCGAAGTCTATCGAGCGTCATTCGCGATCGTCCAACGCCGGCAGGCCACTGCCGGCCGCTCCCGCAGGCGGGTGGCGGCCAGAACCGCAGCCAGGCCATGACCAGGCCATCACCCGGTCGCTGACACCGTCGCTATGACACCCGTTCCCAGCCGCTCCGATTGTCGCCCCTTCGGGCCTCGACTACACTCGCGATCGACCTGTTTTTACACGCCGTTCCGCCCTCTGGCCCGCCGCATGCCGACACCCAAACCGCACGATCTGGCCGGCCACTCGACCGTCCCTTCCCACGACGAACAGCCGCTGCCGACCGCCGGCCTCGGCCCCTCGACGGCCTCCGTGCACGCCGGCGAGGCCCGGCAGAAACCCGGGTTCTCGATCACCGATCCGATCTTCGCGGCCTCGACCTACACCTTTCGCGACACCCAGTCGATCGTCGACTTCATCGAGGAGGAGCATCCGCGCGAGGAGTACGGTCGCTACGGGAATCCGGGCGAGCGGGTCGTCGAGCGGAAACTCGCGGCCCTCGAGGGGGGCGAGATGGCCGTACTCTTTGCCAGCGGGATGGGGGCGCTCGTCGGCCTTCTCATGGCACACCTCGGCGCCGGCGAGGAGATCGTCTTCTTTGACGAGTGCTACCACCGCAGCCGCGAGTTCTGCCGCAAGCACCTGACCCGGTTCGGCGTCGGCTTCCGCGAGGTGCCCACCTGCGACTACGAGGCGATGGAGGCGGCGATCACGCCGCGGACGAAGTTCATCGTCAGCGAGTCGCCGACCAATCCGCACCTCAGCGTGGTCGACATCGAACGGTTCGCCGACATCGGCCGCCGCCGCGGCGTGCTGACATTGATCGACGCCACCCTCTGCACGCCCTACAACCTGCGGCCGCTGGAGGCCGGCGTCGACTTCGTGCTCCACTCCGCCACCAAGTATCTCGGCGGACACAACGACCTGCTCGCAGGCGTGGTCGTCGGCTCCGCGGAGAAGCTCGAGCCGGTCCGCAATCTCCGCGGGATCATGGGCGGCGTGAATTCGCCCCACAACGCCTACCTGCTGGAACGGGGCCTGAAGACATTCGCCCTGCGGATGGAGCGGCACAATGCCAACGGCCTCGCCGTGGCCCGGTTCCTCGAACGGCATCCGCGTGTGGAGCAGGTCTTCTATCCGGGTCTCGAGAGCCATCCATTCCACGCCGTGGCGGCGCGGACGATGCGGGGCTACGGCGGACTCGTGACCTTTCTCCTGCGCAACGCCGACGGTAGCCCGGCCGACTGGCGTCAGACGGCCAAGGTGATCGATGCGGTGAAAATTCCGCGGATCGGCCCCAGCCTCGGCGGCGTCGAGTCGCTGATCGAGCAGCCGATGGTGATGAGCTACTGGAACTACTCGCCGGCCGAGCGGGGGGCGTTTCGGATTCCCGACAACATGATCCGCCTCGCACTCGGCATCGAGGACTCGGCCGACCTGATCTCCGACCTCGGCCGGGCGCTCGACGTCGCCTGAGTCGGCGACCGGGGCACGGTCCACCGCTTCCTTTTCCCCTCGGAGGCTCTCCCGATGGACTTTCGCACCCGCGCCATCCACGTCGGCCAGGACCGCGATTCCGCCAGCGGCGCGATCGTGCCGCCGATCCACGTGGCCAGCACGTTCGTTCAGCCCGACGTCTCGATGACGGCCGAATACGACTACGCCCGCACGGCGAGCCCCACCCGACGCGGCTTCGAGACCACGCTCGCCTCGCTCGACAACGGCGTCAAGGCGCTGGCGTTCGCCTCCGGCATGGCCGCCACCCACTGCGTCACGCAGCTGCTTTCGCCGGGCGACCGGATCGTCACCGGCACCGACATCTACGGGGGCACCTGGCGGCTGTTCAACAAGCTGCTGCCACAGCACGGCATCTCGGTCGCGGCGGTTGACACGAGCGACCTGGCCGCCGTGGCAGCTGCGATGACGCCGGCGACGAAACTCGTCTGGATCGAGTCGCCGGGCAACCCGCTGCTTTCGATCACCGACATCGCTGGCTGCGCCGGGATCGCCCAGGCCGGCGGGGCGCTGCTGGCCTGCGACGCCACGCTCGCCACACCGGTGCTCACCCGGCCACTCGACCTCGGTGCCGACATCGTGATGCATTCGGCGACCAAATATCTCGGCGGCCACAGCGACCTGCTCGGCGGGGCGATCGTCGTCCGCGACCCGGCCCTCGGCACGCGGCTGCACTGGGTGCAAAACGCCACCGGCGCCGTGATGGGGCCGTTCGAATCGTTCCTCTGCTCGAGGGGCCTGAAGACCGTCGACCTTCGCGTCCGCGCCCAATCGGCAACGGCCCTGGCCCTCGCCGAATGGCTGGCCGCCCATCCACGTGTGGCCCGCGTCTTCTACCCCGGCCTCCCCTCCCACCCGGGTCATGCCCTCGCGGCCCGCCAGATGGAGGGCGGCTTCGGTGGCATCCTGAGCTTCGAACTGGCGGGGCACTGCGACGCGGCCAGGCGGGTCGTCGAATCGACCCGCCTGTTCCAGCTTGCGGTGAGCCTCGGCGCGGTGGAATCGCTGATCGAACTGCCGGCCGTCATGTCGCACGGCTCCTACGATCCGGCCGCCCGGCGGGCCGTCGGGATCGCCGACGGTCTGATCCGCCTCTCCGTCGGCCTCGAGTCGTTCGACGACCTGCGGGACGATCTCGCCGCCGCCCTGAACTCGGCTGCCTCCCTGAACTGAGAAAAGGACTGAAAAGGGACGGGCCTGGAAACCTCGGATAACTGCGGCAAGTGAAGCGGGGCGATCCGGGCAAGCCCTGCCAGTCGGGATGAATTTGGCGGAAGTTCCAACCCTGCTGATGCCGATACCCCTTCCGATTGGAGAACCGCTGCCGGACGACGGACGTCCTGCAGCAGGTCTTTGCGGAGGATCAGGTGATGAACGTTTCGCTTCGTCTGCTCTGTCTGGTCATTGCGGTGGCTGCCTGCATCGGCGTTGATCGAAACGCCCTCGGCCAGCAGTCAGCCGATGCGTCGGCGCCGCCGCAGAGCCAGCTGCGTTGGACGCCCCATCGCATTTCGCAGGGCCAGCCGACGCCACCGGCCTCCACACAAACCGGGCCGGCCGCAGCCGCCACGGCATCCGCTCCGGCAAAGGCCGACCAGCAGGCCAGCCAGCCGCCCGCGTCGGTGGCCCTGCCCCCGGGGGTGCCGCCCGTCAACGGGCCCACGGTGCCTGGCTACGATCCCTCGAATCCGACGAACAACACCACTCCCGGCATCGGCACCCGGTTCGCCCGGGCCTTCCGTCTGGGCGACGCGCAGACCGCGGCCGTGCAGCCGCCGCGACCAGCCGCCGCCCAACAGCCGCAGGGAGCCGCTGCCGACTATGCACCGCTCCGCGGCTCGATGGGCACGAGCCTCGGCGAGTGGACGAGCCCCAACCGGATCGCCGGCTCGTTCCGCGTTCCCCGCGATCCCGCAAACCCGGATGCCCGGCTCGGCTTCGACATGACCCGGGCGCCACAGGGTGAACGCGGCCGCCCCCTGCTCGCCGCCGAGATCCCGCCCCGCCGGCCGATGCCCCAGCAGCCTCCGCTGGTGGGCGGTGGCGAGGCGCCCCGGTTTGGCACGAACGTCCCCGGGAACGGCCGCCCGCGAGGCGATCGCCTGGCAATGAACGTCGACGGAATGCCTTCGGTCATGAGCCGCGGCCCCGAGGCGGCGACGATCGACGGTGGCGGGACCGGCAGGATGCGAAACGTCTCGCAGTCGCCGGCGACGCCTTCGAGGCCCGCCGCGCCGCCGGCGTCGCAGTTCGCCGCCCCACCCTCCGCCACGCTGCCCCAGCCTTCGACGCCGAAGACCGTCGGCCCGGCAGGCGTCCAGCCCGAACCCTCGATCACGATCGACACGATCCCGTCGAATGCGATGCCGATCGAATCGATGCCCATGGAATCGATGTCGGTCGATTCCATGCCGATGGGCTCGATGCCGATCGAGATGGGCGGCATGCCGTCGGGACCGTACGACGACCAGATGCAGGGGATGGAGATGATGCCCTCGGAGCAGGGCATGTGGATGGGCCAGTATCCCAGCCAGGTCCACGTGGAGTCGTTCTACGACGACCCCTACGCCTATGAAGACTGCGAGGACTACGGCTGCCTGGATCTCTGTGAGCACGACGGACGGTTCTGCGCATGGATGCGGCAGTTCGGCCGTCCCTACTACGGCTGGAGGTGGTATCGCGACTTCACCGCCAGTGCCGGCGTGACGAGCTTCACCAACGGCGTCGACCTCGGCATCAACGGCAACTTCGGCTTCAACGAGTATCTCAACTGGGCGATGCCCTTCTGGAACGCCTTCGGCATCGGCTGGCAGCTCGGCGTTCGCGGCGTGCAGACCGACTATCAGTCGACGACGATCAACGTCGCCGGCACCGAGTTCACGAAGCCGGCCCGCGACCAGGTCTTCGTCACCACCGGCTTCTTCACGCGGGCCTTCGAGGGCCGCGGCCTGCAGGGCGGAGCCGTGTACGACTACCTCAGCGACCAGTACTACGACACCGTCGACGTCGCCCAGATTCGCAGCGAGTTGAGCTACGTCTTCGGCTATCACGAGTTCGGCTACTGGGGCGCCCAGAACATCCTCAACCAGAACAGCTTCCTGCTCCCAAGGCAGACGAACCCGATCACCGGCACGAGCGTCGACTTCTACTCCGCCTTCTATCGCCTCCACTTCGGCGACGCCAACGAATGGCGGTTCTGGGGCGGTGCCACGAGCACGGGCGACGGCATCATCGGCTCTTCGATCCGGGCCCCGATGTCGCGGAGCTTCGGGATCGAGGGGGCCTTCACCTACCTGATTCCGAAGGAACAGACGACCGTGACGATCGGCGGGCTGGGCTCCTCCGCCTCGTTCAACCCGGCGGCCTGGAACCTGTCGGTGAACTTCGTCTACTACCCAGCCGGTCGGTCCCGTCGCGGCCTTGCCAGCCCCTATCGGCCGCTGTTCGACGTGGCCGACAACGGCAGCCTGATCCGCTCCTCGGCACCCTGATCGGCCGCCGGGCAGACGGCTCCGCGGAATGCTGTTTTCTGGTATCCTTGCGGTCTCGGTGGCAGAAACCAGAGTCGTAGGAATCAGACATGTCGCAGGAAAAAGACCCATGGGCCTCGTTGGCCGACACGCTCGGAGCCGGACCGGAGGCCTCCAAGCCGAGCCCGCAGCCGCCAGCCGCCACGCCCCCGCGTCCGACGCCACCACCGCCGCGGCCTGAAGCCCGTCGTCCGGCGAGCCCGCCAGCCGCGTCTGGATGGGGCGACATTGATTCGACCCTCGGCCTGACTCCCGGCGCCGAGCCGCCGCCGCGACGAGAGTCGGCCCCGCCGCCCCGCGCGGCCGCGAGGCCGCTCGAATCCCAGTCTTTCGAACGTCGCCCCGTCGAGCCCAGGCCCTCGTCCGGCGAATCCCGCCGGGAGGACGATCGTCGCGAACCGCCCCAGCGGAGGGACGAGCGAATACAGGAACGTGACCGGGACCGGGATCGGGATCGGGACCGGGACCGGGATCGAGCCCCCGTCCGAGACCGCGACGAGGTTCGGGTTCGCGATCAGGACCGGACCGAATCGGGTGAGCGCGGGATCGACCCCGCGGCCGCCGACCGCGGTGAAACTGATGGCGAGCCCCGCGGCGACTCGGCGGGTGAGGAGCGACGCGGCCGGCGGCGGCGTGGACGTCGGGGCGGACGTGGCCGGGGCCGAGGACGCCGCGAGGATTCTCCCCGCGACGAGCAGCACGTCGGTCGGGAGGAGCCGCGACTGGCCGACGCCGGCGACGTCGGGTTCAGCGACGCCCGCGGTGATCGCGACCGGCAGGACGATCGCGACCGGGACGATCGAGACCAGAGGCCGAGGCCCGTGCGGGACGACGCAGCCGACGATCTGGCAGCCTCCGGCGACCGGGACAACCGCGACACAGACGCCTCCTCCGATCGTGACGAAGAGGGACGGCCCCGCCGCAGGCGTCGCCGCGGCCGACGTGGCGGTCGACGTCGTTCGTCCGCAGACCGTGAGGGCGGCCCGGCAGAACTGTCCGGAGCCCAACCTTCCGACTCCGACCGCTCCACGGAGGACGTTGGCGGAGACGACGAACCGCTTCCCACAGGCTATGGCCGCCCCGCTCTGCCGCGGCAGACCGAAGGCCGTGCAGAGGGTGGCCGGGGCGAGTCTTCAGACCGGGCGTCGGGCTCTCGCGGTCGCCGCCGTCGCCGGGGCCGTCGCAGTGGCGAGGGCCGCGAAGAATCGCCACGTCCGGCCGGTGAATCGGCATCCGGCAGCGATGCCCGCCGTGAAGGCCGCCGCGGTCGGCGCCGTTCCGGTGAAGGTCGTTCCGAGGGGCGTTCCTCGGAGGGACGGTCGTCTTCCAGCCTGTCCCGCAGCCGTCGCGACGATTTCGTGCCCGTCTCCCGCAGCTATGAGGACGACGACGAGGGCCTGGAGTTTCTCGGCGTGGAGGAGGCCGGTCGAGAGCAGCCCCGACGCGAGGCCCGCCGGGCGGAGGACGACGATGTGCTCGTGGAGAGCGGCCTCAACACCGTGCTCGACGTGCCAAGCTGGGTCGAGGCGATCGGGATCGTGATCGCGTCAAATCTCGACGCCCGCAACCGTCCGCGTTCCGACGACGACCGCCGGTCGGGCCAGGGCCGCCGCTGATCGAACACCGAAGGATCAGGACGGTGGCGGCAAGACCGTCCTGCTTCCACCGACCCTACTTCATCGAGATCGTCCGGGCGAGCGGCCGGAGGATCTGCTCGACGACGCAGGAGTCGACCACCTCGCGGGCCAACTGGGCGAGCCTGTCGATCGCCTCGACGTAGCTCATCTGGGGGTCGAGGCTGCCGTACTGCCGGGCCGTCACGTAGACGCTCAACTGTTCCTCGGCGAACTCGCCGGTCCGCACCTGAAAGGCGTTCGTCCGGGTCTCCGTGCTGACCCGGACTTGTACCCGGCAGTCCTCGTCGAGCGACACCGTCAGCGAAGGCTCGTAATTGATCACCCTTCCGCCGGGGAGATCGGCGACCCGGTCGAACGGAACCCCGACCCCGAGGGCCTCCGCCAGCAGGGCGTTGTGGTTGCCCCGATAGGCGAAATCAAACCCGAACAACAGATCGAGCGCCTCGCAATCCAGCGGGCTGATCGAGAGCAGGGCCGGGGCCAGATCGAGCACGAGACGGTGCTGATCGAGCGCCGCATCGAGCGTCGCCGGATTGACCTGGCCTGAGCAGAGCCGCTTCGACTCGACGGCCGTCCAACGGTAGCGGCCCTGATCCTTGTCCTCCTCGAGGACGAAATCCCGCTTGTCGCGGCAGTAGAACTTCCGCATCGAGGGGTATTTCTTCTGCACGCATTCGAAGAAGTGCAGGATCGTATCCCGCTGGCCGGGGAGTTCCATCTCCGTGGCCAGGTTCATGTTGATGTAGAAGTCGTCTGCCAGCGACGCATAGGGCGTCATGCGGATGGGCTCCAGAAGCGGACAATTCCCGGGAAACCATCGAGTATACGGCGGTTTTTTCCAGGCTGTCAAAACACCGCCGTCTGACAGCCGTCGTGCCGGATCGGAGAGCCACCACTGGCAAGCCTGCTTCACGAGCGGCATACTGGTGTCCTCCGTGGCCGCAGTTCCCGCCCGCCCCCGATGACCAGCCCCATGCCCGCCCAGGTCGACCCCGCCGGCATCCCTGATCAACGGATCACGATCCAGAAGCGCGACGATGGGGCGATCCTGGTTCGCGTGCAGTCGGCGGGCGACGAGCAGCACCGCCTGCCCGACGCGGTCTTCTCATTCCGCTGCGGCGATCCGCAATACGCCTACTGGCTCGGACGCCTGACCGAGAAGGGCTGACGTCCGAAGACCGGGCCCGCTATTCCCGGGAACTGGCGATCAGGGCGATGAACTCGCGATTGCTCTTGAACTTCGCGAGCTGCTTCGTGAGCTGCTCCATGGCATCGACGTGGTGCATGCTCGAGAGCGTCCGTCGCAGCATGTTGCAGGCGTGCAGCGTGTCCGGATCGAGCAACTTCTCCTCGCGGCGTGTGCCCGATTGCGAGATGTCGATCGACGGCCAGACCCGGCGGTCGGCCAGCTTCCGGTCGAGGACGAGCTCCATGTTGCCGGTGCCCTTGAACTCCTGAAAGATCAGCTCATCCATCCGGCTGCCGGTGTCGATGAGGGCCGTGGCGACGATCGTCAGCGAGCCCCCCTCCTCGAACACGCGGGCCGTGGCGAACAGCTTCTTGGGGATGTCGAGGGCCTTGATGTCGACGCCCCCCGACATGGTGCGGCCGGTGTTGCCGACCCACTTGTTGAAGGCCCGAGCCATGCGGGTGATCGAGTCCATCAGCAGGAACACGTCCTTGCCCGCTTCGGCCATCCGCTTGCACCGCTCGATGACCAGCTGGGAGAGCCGAACGTGGCTCTCCACGTCGCAGTCGAGACTGCTGGCGAGCACCTCGCCTTTGACCGATCGCCGCATGTCGGTCACTTCCTCGGGCCGCTCGTCGATGAGGAGCATCACGAGCGAGAGCTCGGGGTGGTTCGTCGAGATGGCCTGCGAGACCTGCTGCAGGAGCACCGTCTTGCCGGTCCGGGGCGGGGCGACGATCAACGCCCGCTGCCCCTTGCCGAGCGGCGTGAGCAGATCCATGACCCGGGTCGTGAGCGGCTGCTGGCCGGTTTCCAGCCGCAGCCATGTCTCGGGATTGATCGGCGTCAGCTGGTCGAACGACTTGACGCTCGCGTAGTCGTCGGGAGGCATCCCCTCGACCTCGAGGATCTCCTTGATCCGCGGCCCCTGCTGGCGACGACCGGGCTGCACGAGCCCCTTGATGGCGACGCCCTCGCGGAGCTTGTATCGCTCGATCATCGTGCCGGGCACGAAGGGATCGGTCCGCTCACGGGTGTAGTTCGTTTCCGGGCTGCGCAGGAATCCGTAGCCGTTGGGGTGCATTTCGAGCACGCCGTTTCCGGGCTCCAGCGGAATCGGCTCGCCGTTCTCGTTGACCTCGGGTTCGAGATCCGGGGGACGCATCCCCTCGCTGTCCATCCCGACGGCGCCGGCGCCCGCCATTCCCTGCTGCTGACCGCCACCCCCGCCACCGCGTCGATAGCGGCGGCGTCTTCCGCCCCCGCCATACCCGCCAAAGCCTTGACCTCCCTGACCCTGCCCTCCCCCGGGCCCATAACCGCCACCTCCCTGACCCTGGCCACCCTGGCCACCCTGACTGCCTGGGCCGCCCTGGCCGCCATACCCCGAACGGCCCCTCGATCGTCTCCGCTTCGACATAAGTCAATCCACTCGCCTGAAAGGAAAACGGCTCAAGACACGGCTCAGGACCATTGGTCACGGCATCCGCCGACGGCGAACGCTCGAGGCAATGCACGCGGCACCCACCCGGACATTCGGGCCGGAAAAACCAACCGATCGGAGGCCGGGGTGGATGATCACACCGCCCGCCGAATCGGATCTCGCTCAGGATCGAAGGCCCCCGGAAATCAGACCGGGGAACTCGAAGGCCCCGGAAATTGCTCCAGTGGCCGAATCCGCACTCGAAAGAAACGATGCGAATCCAGCCGCAAAAACTTCCGAGGGAGCTGAAGCTCAACCCACGGCCCCGCTCCGGGGCCGCATCTCGTAACGACAAAGAGTATCCGAAACCGGCCCGAGGATGTCAAGCGGCGGTGATCCTGGACATTGGGGCAAAGCCGAGAAACATGGTTTTTTCGGCGGCTTCAGGCTTCCGGCGGGAAGGCGGGCGGGATGGGCAGCCTGGCTGTCGGAGACGGGGCTTGGCCGGGAGTTCGACGCAATTCCTGCGACCGTTTCGACCGATACATCCGGCGGAGCCTGACCGGCGTGCTGCGCGGTCAGGCCCCGGGCATCGATCGACAGCACGACCGCAGAAATGGTGATTTTATGGCTCTGCGACAACCGCTTCGGGACGTTTCCTGCCGCTCCCTCTCAGGCCTGATGGCTGCATTCCGCAGGATCTCGCTCGCCTGCCTGCCGCTGATCGGGCTCTGCCTGCAGTGCGGCGGCCAGGCGCTGGCGTCGCTGCCGGAGCCAGCCGCCGCCGGGGGCGTGCCGTGGCATCCAGACCTGGCGAGTGCCAAGGCCGCCGCCGTGATCAGCCGCCAGCCGGTGCTGATCGTGTTCATCGCCGGCTCGAGCCCCGCCAACAGCGAACTTGATCGGACCACGTTCTCTTCTCCGGCCACCGCGGCCCTGCTGACCGCCTGCTTCGAGCCGGTTCGCGTCGACGTCGAGGCTCAGGCCGACGTCGCCCGGACGTACGGTATCTCGCAGGTGCCGACCGCATGCGTGATCGACGCCGCCGACCGCAAACTGGCCGAGTTTTCCTGCGGCGACAGCCCCGAGTCGTTCATCGCGGCGGCCGGTCGGGCCGTTCACGACGCTGCCGCGGGCAGTCTTGCCGGCACCGCCGGCCAGCCGCGTCGGGATCGATCTGACTTTGCCAGCCAGACGGCGGCACCCCAGGCTCCGACGGCCACGACTGCACAACCCTTTGAGAAACCATTCGAGACAGGAATCGTTTCCACATCCGCGTCGCAGGTCCCAACCGCCCCGCAGCCACACGATCTCGCCTCCCATTCCGAGGAGCCGACGCTGCCCTCGTCGCCGCCCGGCTGGCCCGCCGAACCGGCCGCCGCGACGGCCGATTCGGCCGCAGTGGCCCGCCAGACGAAGCGACCCGTTCTCGAACCGGCCCCCACGGCAGGGATGTCCCCCTGGCTGACGGCCGAGGCCGGCACGGCAGCAGCGACAGCTGCCACGGCAGCGACCGCAACACCTCCAACCGCCTCAACGACTGCAACTTCGGCCGCCACGGCCTCCACGGCAAAGACCGCTGCCACGACCGCCTCCGCGGTTCCTCACACGAACACCGCCGATCCCGTGGCACCGCCGGAAAAGAAAAGCAGCACAGACGCCTTCTTCGCGGCGATCAAAAAGCCGTTCACGATCTTCTCCAAGCCGGCGCAGAAGCCGACGGATCCGCAGAATGCCCTGAAACCCGGGAGCAGTCCACAGGAAACCCTGGCCTCGACGGCACAGCCCGCAGCGGCCGACACGCTCGGCCCGATGCCGCTGGGTCTCGAGGGCTATTGCCCGGTGAGCCTGATCGACAAGGGTTCCTGGGTCGAGGGCCGCGCCCAGTGGGGCGTGCGGCATCGCGGCCGGACCTACCTTTTTGCCGGCGTCGATCAGCAGAAGGCGTTTCTCGCCGATCCCGACCGCTACGCACCTGCCCTGTCCGGCGATGATCCCGTGCTCGCCTGCGACGCGGGCAAGCAGGTCGCCGGGCAGCGGCGTTACGGCGTCACCTACCAGGCCCGCACCTACCTCTTCTCCTCGCCGGAAACCCGCACCGCATTTGCGGCCGATCCGCAGCGATACACCACCCGCGTGCGACTCGCCGAGCAGACCGTGACCGCACCCGACGCCTCCACACTGCGCCGCTGAAGCCATAAAACGCTGAAGCCAACACGAGTTCGCATGCCTGGAGTGATCCGGGAGGGGTTGCCCGTGTGCTCGAGCGGGCTCTGGGAGCCAGCGCAGCCATGGATGGCGAAGCGCAGCGGACATGCAGTGAACGGAGGCCCGGAGGGCCGACGTGAACGTCCGGCGACGGGGCACGTGATCGAAGTGCGGCTAGCCGGTGGCCCAGCCCTTGGATCGCTCGACGGCGTTGTGCCAGCGACCGAGGAGGCGTTCCCGGGCAGCAGCGTCGATCGATGGCTCGAAGACCCGGGCCACCCTGCGGGCCTCCGACACGGCCCCGGCATCGGCATAGAACCCGACCGCCATGCCCGCCAGCAGCGCCGCCCCGAGTGCGGTCGTCTCCAGCACCTCGGGCCTTTCGATCGGGATTCCGAGCACGTCCGCCTGGATCTGCAGCAGCAGGTCGTTGGCGGCTGCGCCACCATCGACCCGCAGCCGTCTGAGCGGCAGCCCCGAGTCGCGCTCCATCGCAGAAACGACATCCGCGACGGAGAGGGCGATCGAGTCGAGCGCAGCCCGGGCGACATGACCGCGGTGGGTGGCCCGCGAGATGCCGATGATCAGACCCCGGGCAAAGGGATCCCAGTGGGGAGAGCCGAGGCCGGTGAGGGCCGGCACGAGCACCAGGCCGCCGCTGTCGGGCACGCTCCGGGCCAGCTGCTCGACGTCGGCCGACCGCTCGATGATGCCGAGGCCATCCCGGAGCCAGCCGACGATCGCGCCGGCGACGAAGACGGCGCCTTCGAGCATGAATGGAGCACTGCCGCCGGGCAGTCCGCAGCCGAGCGTCGTCAGCAGGCCACTGCCACTGGCCACGCGTCGGTCGCCGGTGCAGAACAGCAGGAAGGCGCCGGTGCCGTAGGTGTTTTTGGCGTCCCCCGGGGCGAGGCAGCCGTGGGCGAATCCGCCGGCCTGCTGATCCCCGGCGCAGCCCGCGATCGGGATCGACGCTCCAAAGAGGGCCGCGTCGGTCTCGCCGAACGGGCCGCTCGAGGGCCGCACTTCCGGCAGGATCGCTGGGGGCACGCCGAACATCCGGCAGAGGTCGTCGCTCCATGTGCCACGGTCGATGTCGTAGAGCAGCGTGCGGCTGGCGTTCGTGGGATCGGTCGCGTGAACCCGGCCCCCGGTGAGCCTCCAGATCAGGAAGCTGTCGACGGTGCCGAAAAGCACCTCGCCCGCCTCGCACCGCGACCGCAGGCCGTGCACCGTTTCGAGCAGGTGCATGATCTTGGTCGCCGAGAAGTAGGGATCGAGGACGAGTCCAGTCCTGCGGCTGATCTCCGGTTCGAGCCCTGCGGCCTTGAGCCTGCCGCAGATCGGCGCCGAGACCCGGCTCTGCCAGACGATCGCCGGGGCCACCGGCCGCCCCGTGCGCTTCTCCCAGAGGATCGTCGTCTCCCTCTGGTTCGTGATCCCGATGGCGGCGACCTCGGCCGGGGCGATGCCGGACCGTTCGAGCACCCGAACTGCACAGCCCAGCTGGGTTCGCCAGATGTCCTCGGGATCGTGCTCGACGATGCCGAGGTCGACATCGCTGCCCACGGCACCCGTGCGAACGTGCTGGGGGAACTCCTCCTGAGCGACGGCCAGAGGACCGCCGCGGGAATCGAAGAGGATTGCCCGGCTCGAGGTGGTGCCCTGATCGAGCGCGAGCACGCAGGTCTTTTCACGACCGAAGTTCATCATGCGGAGGTTCCTTCAAGGGTCTTGCCGTACCGCTGCCGCAGTCTCGCGGCCACCGTCTCGACCTCGGCAGCGGCCCGCTCCTTTTCGAGGACCCCCTCCCCCACGAGCACGGCCGCGATGTCCTCGAGCGAACGTCTGCTGAGCCGCTCGTCGAACACGAGCATCAGTCTGCGCTCGACCACATCTTCGAGCCTGGTGGCCCATTCCTCCCGAACGCTCCAGGCGACGGCCGACTTCGGCACTTCGACGTCGCTGATCAGGGCTTGGCCGGCGTGGCTCAGGCCGCCCGAATCCATGCCCGGCGGGGATCGGACCGCCGACCGGATCGCGGCGCAGACATCGACGGCCCTTGCCCCGTAGAGGCCCACGGCATGCCGGGCGAGCCGGGCGGCGACATCTTCCGGCAGGCCGGCGGCGACCGCCTGCTCCCTGGCCGCGGCCTCGACCGCCGGCAGCCCCGCGGACCAGCCTGGCATCGGGCGGTCCCGCGAACTGCCGCCAACCTCGATGCCGAGCCTGCCGAGCAGCTCGGCCGCCGCCGTCTCGGCGAGACTGCGGCAGGTGGTCAGCTTGCCCCCCACGATCGACCAGCAGGGGGGCAGCGCGTCGGCATGCCGCACGAGCATGTGCCGTCGCGTGATCGAGGCGGGCGTTCCACCCTCGCGGGAGACGAAGGGCAGCGGCCTGACGCCGCAGTAGTGCTGGACGACGTCGTCGCGGGATGCCGCCACGGTCGGCAGAATGCCGGCCACCGCCCCGAGCAGGTAGTCGATCTCCGCCTCGTCGGTGCGGGCGTCGTCCGGGTCGCCCGAGAACGGAAGGTCGGTGGTGCCGACGAGCACGAGCCGATCACCGAATGGCAGCACGAACACCGGCCTGCCATCGGCGGCCTCGGCATAGATTCCGCGGTCGCCAAGCGCCGCCCGGAGCGGGGCCGATCGGACCAGCAGGTGGCTCCCTTTCGTGCCGCCGATGAGCCGGCCGGACAACACCTTCGGCAGGGCCTCGGCCAGCGTCCGATCGACCCAGGCACCGGTCGCATTCACCACGGCCGCGGGCTCGATCCTGACCGCGGCTCCCCGAGCATCACCGGCGACCGGTTCCACGAGGAGCATGCCGTCGCCATCGAGCCGGCAGCGATGGTGGGTGAAGACCCGGAACTCGGCCCCCGTCTCGGCCGCGGCCCGGCGGGCATCGACGAGCAGTTCGACGGTGAACCGCTCGGGGTAGAGCAGCTGCGCGTCCCAGTAGAGTCCCGCGAGTGGAAAGGCGGTGGAATCGACGGCGGGCATCCCTCCGGCGGAAGCCCGAACCATCCTGTGCCGCGGCCAGCCCGATCCGCCGGGCAGCTGGTCATAGAGCCTGAGCCCCATCCCCACGGTCCACGAGCCGCGTCCCCGGGTGCCCTGCCAGGCCCGGGCGAGCGACTCGCATCCCAGCAGCCGGGCCGCGGCCGCCGCCATCCCGCCGAGCCGGGTTCGAACGGGCAGGTAGAACTCGAGCGGCCGCACCAGATGCGGTGCCAGCCGCACCAGCCGGTCCCGCTCGACGAGGCTCTCCCGCACCAGTTCCACCTCGCCGTATTCGAGGTAGCGAAGCCCGCCGTGGACGAGTCGGGTCGACCAGGCCGTGGCCCCGGCGGCAATGTCGGCGGCATCGATAACCGCAACCGACACGCCGGAGATCAGCAGTTCGCGGGCAAGCGCGGCCCCGTTGATGCCGGCCCCGAGGATCGCGATCGTCTTCCGGCCAGCCTGGTTCTTCGCCTGCAGTGCCATCGCCCAGCTCCGGTGTCGCCCTCGGCCCTGGGAAGGTCCGAGGGCCGTTTGTTGCGAGCGCCAAACTCTCGACCGGCAAACTATATTGAATCTGTCTTGAATCGGTCGTTCCCGGCCTGCAACCGATGTCCACCCACCGATCACGTCGTTTGAACCGGGGCCTTTCGTGGGGGCTGTCTGGCGTTCTGCACACGATCGCGGTCGTGTCGTCGCTCCCCCTGCTTCTGGCCGCACCTGCGGAGACAGGACCGGCCCGCCCGATCACGGCGACCTGGAGGGGCGTTCCCCTGCAGGTCGTGGCAACCCGGCTCTCCGACCTTTCTGGCCTGCCGATCCTGATCGATCGGCGGATCGATCCGAGCCGGCTCGTCAGCCTCGACGCCGCGCAGGAGCCGCTCGCCGATCTGCTTGCCCGGATCGCTGCCGAGATCGACGTCGATTACGTGGTGCTCGACTCCCACGCCCGTTTCGCACCCGCGGGAACGGCGGCAGGACTGCGGGCCGCCGCGGTCCTCCGACGGCAGGAACTGCGATCCCTTTCCCCGGAAGATCGCCGGATCGCCCTGGCCCGCGCGGCATGGTCGTGGCCCGACGCTGCCCGCCCGCGGGATCTGGTCGTCGAGGCCGCCACCACTGCGGGCATCGGGCTCGACGGGGTCGATCAACTGCCTCATGACCATTTCCCCGCCGCCAGACTCCCCGCGATGTCGCTCGCCGATCGCCTCGACCTCGTACTCGCCCACTTCGACCGACGGCTGAGCTGGAGGCGTCGCGGCGACGCTGCCGACAGGCCAACCTTCTCGGTCGTGCCGATCGAGGCTGCCGCAAGCGGTGGAGCCGTTGAACCGCCACCGGCCAAACGGCCCGCAGACGGGCCGCGAACGCCGCCGCCTGCCGCCGCGGCCCGCGGTCCTCAGCCGACCTATTCGCTCGCGGTCGCCGCCCCGCTCGACGAACTGCTGGGGGCGCTTGCAAAGCGGTTCGGCCTGCGGCTCGAAGTCGATCAGAAGGCGGTCGCGGCCCGCGGCATCGCGGTCGGCGAAATCGTCCGCCGATCGGTCAAGGATGCCACCCGCGGCCAGCTGCTCGACGCGATCCTCGAGCCGCTCGATCTCGGCTGGCGAATCGACGACGGCAGGCTGCTCGTCGGAGAACCGGAGCGAGTGGTCGACTGACGGCGCGTCAGCGAACCGTCCGGCCCACCCGCTGCTCGGCGGCAGCCAGATTCCGTCGCGATGGCTCGTGCGACGGATCGAGCTTGAGGGCTGCCGAGTACGACTCGACAGCGTCGGCATAGCGGCCCTGCCGGGCTTGGGCGACGCCGCGGTTGAACCAGGCCCGCACGTCCCGGGGGTCGTGCCGGATCGCGAGGTTGAAGTCGAATTCGGCCTTCCGCGGCTCGTTTGTCGAAAGGTAGGCGAGTCCGCGATTGAGGTAGGCGACCATGTAACTGCGGTCGCGACGGATCGCCGATGCGTAGGCATTGATCGCCTCGAGCGGCCGATCGAGTTCGATCAGGGTCAGACCGCGCCAGAGCTCGGGCCGAGGATCGTCGTAGGCGATCCCGGCGGCATCCTCGAAATCCTCGATCGCGATTCCATGGAGGCCGAGATGAAACCAGGCGATGCCGCGCCGCAGGTAGAGTTCGGCATTTTCCGGATCGATCCGCAGGCCCTTGGAGCAGGCGGCAACCGAGCCCTCGAAGTCGCCGAGCCGCCGGCAAACCACGCCGAGCGCGAGATAGCCGATCGACATCTTGGGGTCGAGTTTGACGACCTTTTTGAGAACGTCGCGAGACTCCTTGTATCGGCCCTGCTTGTCGAGCTTCTCGGCCTCGATGAGGAGTCGTTCAGCCTCCGACATCTCCCCTTCAGCCTCGGTCTGCCCCTCGGCTTCCGGAAAGGGTTCGAGTCCGCGGAGGGAGGAGTCGGGCTGCTGCCGGCCACGGGGCCGAGCCGGAGCTTCGACATCCTGATCGCGGGACTGCGAACGCGAGGGGCGCGGTTCGGCCGGATCGCCCGGCAGCGTTTTTTCCGGAAACGGCATCGGCAGCTGCGGAGCCTTCGGCGGCACGGCAGGCGGCGGATCGGGCTGCCGTGGCGGGGATGGGGCGGCCCGGCCCGAACCGAAGGGATTGAGTTCGTCGGCGAACGGGTCGTCCTCGGGGATTCCCTGCGGCGAGGGATTCTGGGCGTTCGCGAACCGGCCCAGCAGCGGCACCAGCAGCAGCGACGCGACACAGGCCGCGATCGTGGCCTCCCGAACGGCGATGCCGAGCGCCGTGCGGCCGCCAGCGAGCATCCTGAACCGTGTCATCGACATCCCCTGCGGCTGCTGCCGGTCATCGGAACGAGGCAGGCCATCGGCCCGCACTGTCCGCATCCCTTCAAGGTCTTCGGCATCCCGGCCGAAGCATCTCGCCCCATCAGGCTGCCGCCTCGGACAGCCGCTAGACCTGCTGCGACCCCAACAATCCGCCCAATCGCTCCTCGATTCCCTCGCGAATCTTTCCCGCGAACAGCTTTGCCATCCCGGGAAGCTCCAGCTGAACGAGCAGTTCCTCGACGAGGATGTCGATGCTGCCGTCGAAATTCATGCCCATCACGGCGAGCCGGATCCGCATCCGGTTTTCCTCTTCCCACTGGGCGTCGATCTCACCGACCTTTTCGGCATATTCCCGCCGGGCATGGACGAGCGCGGCGTCGAGCCGGCGGCGGACCTCGTCCTGTCCCAGATCATGAGGAACGCGAACTTCAAGAGGCTTCACGGGGTTTGGTTCTCCAGGGGAGCCGCGGGGTGATGGGGAGATGATCGGCCTGGCCGGGTCGCTGCCGTCAGGGCATTTGCGGCATCCCGCACCAGCCCGCGTTGCACGACGCCCGAACGACCATTGGAGCATACCGCTGATCGGAGTGCGACAACTTCGGGCCCGAGGGCGGCCACCTCGGCCAAATCTCTCAGCCCGACCCTGCCGGCGAGAGCGACCGCGAGGCCGCACCGGCGGGCCTCGGTGACCCAGTCGGCGAGCCTTCCCCGGGGAACCGCAGCGAGAAGGCCCGGACCGGCTTTGTCGAATGTGTCGATCAGGACCGTTCCGCAGCCGGCCGCCCGGGCCACGCCGATCACCGCGAAGGGATCGGGGGCCCCCGCCCGTTCCCAGTCGGCATAGGCCACGGCCACATGGCCGATGCCCGCGGGACAGCGACTCGCGAGCGTCGCAAGCCGGTCGGCCCAGCGGTCGCCACCGAGCCCGGCGAGCCCGACCTTGATCGCCGCCGGCGGCACCGCGATCGCGGGCAACGTCTCCAGCACCGATCGGAGGCGGGCGATCACCCGGTCCTCGCCGGCCGCGAGTTCACCGCAGGCCATCGTCCATGGCAGCCGATCCGCGACGACCGCGGCCACGGCGACGATCGCCTCCGGCTCCGCGGCGCCCAGCGGACCGCCCAGCGGCTCCTTGACATCGATCACTCCGGCCCCGCCAGCGACCGCCTCGGCCGCCTCTGCGGCGTTCCGCACGCTCACGAGCAGGCCCCGCAGGCTTCGAGCGCTCATGAACGCGAAACCTCCCGCTTGGCCTCGACGAGCCGGCCGCTGAGCCAACGGGCAAGATCGACCGAGAGCGGCTGGCACCAGCGGCCGTCGCAGACGATCGAACCTTCCGACCAGTTGCCCCAGGGCTCGAACGAGGGCCGGCTCTGCCACTCCTTCGCCCGCTCGGCGATTCGAATCACGAGCGTCGCGGTCTTGTAGGCGGGAAGGTCGTCCCGCTGCCGGGACTGCCCGCCACCGAGGTTGTTGGAACCGAGAAAAAAACACTCGACGAGTTCGAGCGGCACGTCGTCGGTCCGGAAAGGCGAAAGCCGCACCCGCAGGGCGTTTCCCACCCGTTCGAGCCGAGGCCGCGAGGCAGCCCGGAGGAGCGTCGACATCACCAGGGCCACCAGGCCGCTGAAGCCGTAGATCAGCCGGCAGGTCGTGGTCGATGCCGGAGCCGAGGGCCAGATCGTCGCCGCCAGGAGTCCCGCGCAGACCAGGGAAAAGACACCCGCGATCCCCGCCATCGGCCGGAGGTTGCCGCGGAGCCAGATCTCGCTTTGATCGAAGCCTCGGTCGCTCATCAGTCTTTCATCATTCTCAACAACGGCCTACGATCATTCGGATCCTGAACCGGGACAGCGTGCACCGGATCCGACCCGCACACCACGCCGCGCCCGCACGGAGATCGGCCACTGATGACGCATGCCTCGCACACGCCGCCGGCCCGGGGTTTCCTGACGGGGCCGGTCTGGGGCATCCTGCTGATCGGTGCCGGTTACCTGGCCGCGCTGCTCGCGGGCTGGCCCCAGTATGGTCGTGATTTGCTCGTCGGGGCACAAGCAGCCCACCACGACCCCGGCCACGATGGGGAAGCAGGGCTCCATGCAGACATCTCCCCGCCCCCGCTCACCGTGCTCCCGTTTGCGATTCTACTGGCGGCGATCGCCATCCTGCCGCTGGTGCCGTCACTGTCCCACTGGTGGGAACGCAATACGAGCAAGCTGCTGGTGGCCCTTTCGCTCGCCGCCATCACCCTCGCCTACTACGCGTTCTTCCACGGCCATTCCGTCGACCTTCACTTCCCGGCACATGCGGTCGTCGCCCCGGCGGCATCGGGCCCATCCTGGGGCCTGGCCCGGGCGGTTGTCACCAACGCATTGCTCTCGGAATACGTTCCCTTCATCGTGCTTCTGTTCGCCCTCTACACGATCACCGGTGGCGTGCGAATCGAAGGGGATCTCGTTGCCACGCCCCTCGTCAACACGGCGTTCATCGGGATCGGGGCGCTAGCGGCCAGTTTCATCGGCACGACCGGGGCGGCGATGCTTCTGATCCGGCCGCTGATCGACACCAACAGCGAGCGGCGGCAGACGGCCCACACGATCGTGTTCTTCATCTTCCTGGTCTGCAATTGCGGCGGCTGCCTGCTGCCGATCGGCGATCCGCCCCTGTTTCTCGGCTATCTCGAGGGGGTCGATTTTCTCTGGACGACGTCGCTCTGGCGGCAGTGGCTGTTCACGAACGTCGCGGTGCTCGCGATCTACTGGGTCTGGGACACGTTCTTCGCCTACCCACGGGAGGCAGCCCGCGACATCGCCCGCGACGAGAGGCTGGTGTCTCGCATCCGGATCGGCGGCCTCTGGCCAAACGCCGCCCTGCTGGCGGGCGTGATCGCCGCTGTGGCCCTGCTCGACCCCGCCAAGGCGTTTCCCGGCACCTCCTGGCACCCCTGGATCTTCCTGCGGGAGATCGTCCTCCTTGGGCTCGTCGCGATCTCGCTGCTGCTTGGATCGCATGAGATTCGCTTGAAGAATGCATTCGGCTACACCGCGATCCTCGAGGTGGCCGCGCTCTTCATCGGTATCTTCATCTGCATGCAGCCGGCCCTCGCCCTGCTCCACGAGCATGGCGCGAGCCTCGGCCTCTCCTCGCCGCGGAGCTTCTTCTGGGCGACGGGCGCCCTCTCCAGTGTGCTCGACAATGCCCCGACCTACATGGTCTTTTTCAAGGCGGCCCAGTCGCTCCCCTCGAATGGCGTCACGATGGCGGACGTGGAGGTCGGCCGACTGGCCGGCGTCAGCCTGGGGGCGGTATTTCTCGGTGCGATGACCTACATCGGAAACGGTCCGAATTTCATGGTCAAGGCGATCGCCGAGCAGTCGGGCCTGAAAATGCCCAGCTTCTTCGGCTACATGCTCTACAGTTTCGGAGTGCTGCTGCCGGTATTCGCGGTCATGGCGTATCTGTTTCTGTAGGGTTCGGTCTCCCGTGCCCGGGTCCCGGGCCAACATCCCCATCAGGATCTCTTCCCAGCGTGCCAACTTCTCGTTCCCCATCGCCGTCGTCGTTCGATCACGTCACCAGCGACACGCAGCTTTCGGATCTCGTCCGGCGGCTGGCCGACCTGCCGCATCTCGCCTTCGATACCGAATTCGTCTCGGAGCACACCTATCGCAGCCAGCTCTGCCTGATCCAGGTGGCCGCGCCCGGCGTGCTCGCGGTGATCGACACGCTCAAGGTCCGCGAACTCGACGGGTTCTGGCGGCTGCTGACAGATCCCGGCCGGACCACGGTCGTTCATGCCGGCCGCGAGGAGATGGGATTCATTCTTCATGCCATCAAGGCCAGGCCGGCCAACCTGTTCGACGTCCAGGTGGCGGCGGGCCTCGTCGACCACGACTACCCCGCCGGCTACGCCGCGATCGTCCGCCGCTTCCTCAACGAGACGGCGAGCAAGGGGGAGACGCGAACCGACTGGCGGCAGCGGCCGCTCTCGCCGGCCCAGATCGAGTATGCCCTCGACGACGTCCGGCACCTCGAGGAGCTCTGGCGGCGACTGGAGGCCAAGCTCGTGTCGCTCGGCCGCCGCGACTGGATGCAGCAGGAGATGGCGATGTGGCAGGACGACGTCGAGGAGTCGTTCGTCCGCAAGCGCTGGCGCAGGGTGTCGGGCCTCAACGGCATGCCACGGCGGGAGCTGGCGATCGCCCGCGAGCTCTGGCACTGGCGGGATGGCGTGGCCGAGTCGCGGGACATGCCCCCGAAGCGGGTGCTGCGTGACGACCTGCTCGTCGAACTCTGCAAGCGGAAGAGCTCCGACCCCAGGCAGATCTCGGCGATCCGCGGGATGCAACGGTCCGATCTGAGGCACATCATCGGCGGCATCTCCGAGGCGATCGACCGCGGCCTGACGCTTCCCGACGAGGAACTGCCGGGCGGAGAACGCCACCGGGCCCCTCCGCCGCAGCTGGCCATGCTCGGCCAGTTTTTGGCCACGGCGATCGCCGGCGTCTGCCGCAAGGAGCAGCTCGCCCCGGCAATGGTCGGCACGGCCAGCGACATGCGCGACCTGCTGGCCCACAAACTCGGCTATCGCGAGGAGGAGGAGCAGGTGCCGCTGCTCGCCTCCGGATGGCGGGCGGAGGTGGTTGGACCGCTCGTCGACGACCTGCTCTCGGGCCGGGCCGCCCTCCGCATCGGCGACCTCCGCTCCCACGATCCGCTCGTCATCGAGCGGATCGCCCGCCCCTGACGCGGCGGCTACGGCAGCGGAGGATCACCTGGCCAGATCGAGCACCTGCCCCTGGGATTCGAGCAGGCCTCGCAGCGATGGATAATCGACGTCCTGCACGGGGCCGTCCGAGCGGGCCGCGAGCACGGCGGCATTCGCGGCGGCGTCGCCCAGAAGCATGAAGACGGGCTCCATGCGGGCCGACCCGTAGGCGATGTGGCTCGCCGACAGGCAGACAGGCACGAGCAGGTTCGTGCACTCCGTCCGCTTCGGCACGAGCGACCCGTAGCCGATCTGATAGGGCTGCTTCGGCTTGACGCCGATGTCTCCCTCGTTCTGCACGGTGCCCTGGGCCGTCAGGTAGCGGCGCACGTTGTGGGAATCGAGCGTGTAGGAGCCCATGCCGATCGGCTTTTTCACGGGACGTGTGCCCAGGCACTCGTGCTCCGTGAGCACGTCGTCGCCGAGCATCCGCCGGGCCTCGCGGATGTAGAGCTGCGGAGACCAATGGCCGTTGTCGGCATACTCGTCCTTCGGCAGGCCCCAGGTCTGCATCTTCGTGCGGATGTCGGCCGGCACGCGGTCGTCGTGGGCGAGAAACCAGAGCAGCCCCAGCTGATACCGCTGGTGATCGGCGATGATCTCCCGGCGCCGTTCGTACGACGCCTCGGGATAGTCGTAGTTCGCACCGATATGGTCGAAGCTGAACGGGCCGTGGTTGTTGGTGTCAGTCTTGCGGTTGGGAATTGCGTCGAACTTGTGGAAGACTTCCCGCCAGCCGGCGGCGAACGTGCGAGCGAGCAGCTCATAGCTGCCCGGGTCGTAGCCGGCGGGTCTGGCAATCGGCAGGCGGTTATCGGGGTGATCGGTGAGACACATCCGAAAGCAGTAGGCCTGCACGCGGGCATCCCCCTCCCCGCGGATGCCCGGCGGGTCGGCGGAGATCAGCGGCAGGAGTCCGCTGGCAGGATTCCCCGGCTCCCGGAACGGATCGACCGCCATCTTCCAATGGTGGCCGTGGTGGAGGATGCCCACCTGATTGCCGTTCCATTCCTCGCCGTACGCACTGTTCGCCTCGCGGCCGACGTGATACTTCACGCCGGCCGCCGCCATCAGGTCGCCCTCGTAGGTGGCGTCGATGAACACCTTCCCCGCGAATCGCCGTGCCGGTCCGGCGGGCCCGGCGAGTGTCGTGATCGCCAGAATCCGCGGGCCCGCGGCGGACTCGCGGCGAGGATCCATCTCGATCCCCATCTCGCGATCGAGCAAGGCTCCGCGGATGACCGTCACACCCTGCTCCTCGAGCCACTCGTCGAAGATTCGCTCGGCGACGTGCGGCTCGAAGAGCCACATCGAGTTATCCCCCACGTCGCTCTTCTTCACTCCCTGCCCGAGGGCGGCGAACGACTCCCGTGGCTCCCACTTCCAGGCCTCTGGCGACTGGTAGTGTTTCCAGACCCGGCGGTAAAAATCCCTCGCCAGGCCGCCGATGGCGTGGGTGTTGCCGCTGTCGGTGTAGCCGAGGCCGCCGCTGGAGAGCCCGCCGAGATGCTCGTCGGGCGAGACGACGACCACGCTCGCGCCGAGCATGGCAGCACGAATTGCGGCCACCACCGCGCCGCTCGTGCCGCCATAGATCACGACGTCGCGGATCGGCTCGACAGGCTGCACCGTCTCAGCGGCCTGCAGCGGCGCACACAGAAGTGCCGTCATCCCGATCAAGAAGCAGAGGCGTCGCATGCGGCTTTCTCCTGCAGGCTGCTGCCGCCGCCGGGAAGCCGCACGCGGAGGAAGTACATCCTGGATTCGAGCGGCAACTCGAGCCTCCGACCGATCAGGGCCTCGAGCTGGCGATCGCTGTCCGGTCCAATCGCTGCGAGTGTACGATCCCGTCCCCAACCTCATCACAATCTCACAAACGGCTGTTAGATTCCCGCACGCTTCCAGAATTCAATTTGGTTCCACGGGCCTGCCAAGAGCCTCTTTGCACCATGCTGATTTCCCGCATCGACAACCGAAAACTGGGAGTGATGTGTGAACGCGTAGGGGTTGCGTTCGACGTCGGACAGGATCCGATTCGGATCTTCGAGCGCGAGGCCGGGGATGGGAAATCCCTCCACTGCAGGCACATGACGGCCATCGCCTCCAGGGTCAAAAACGGCTCGAGCCTGAGCGATGCGATTCTCGCCCAAGGCAATTACTTTCCCGACAACTTCGCCCGGCTGATCGAGGTTGGAGAAAAGACGGGCCGGCTGGATCGGGTTCTCGACCGGATGGCGACCTACTACAAGGACTCTGCGATACTGGCGGATGAATTCACGAGCGCGATTCTCTGGCCGCTGATCCAACTCGTCCTCGGGCTGATCGTGGTGTCGGTGCTCATCTATGTTCCTGCGGTCGTCGCGCCGAACGAGGCCGAGGTGGCCGACCTGCTCGGAATCGGCCTGATCGGCGGCAGGGGGCTGGCGATTTTCTGGGCCATCGTGCTCGCCATCGCGACGCTCCTGCTCGGCGGATTCGTGCTCTTTCGGAATGGAAAGCTCGGGTTCATCGGCGACCGGCTGACGCGGACTCCGGTCCTCGGCCGGGCGCTTCTCACGTTCGACGAGGCCACGTTCATCCAGTCGCTCGCGCTCGCGATCGAATCGGGGCTCGATGCCTGGACCGCGATCGGCCTGAGCTTCAACAGTTCGTCCTCGACGGTCTTCAAGTCGAAGGCGGATTCCGCCCAGCGGGCGATCCGGCAGGGTCGGGAACTGCACTCGGTGCTCGCAGACACGGGCCTCTTTTCGAGGGACACGATCGAGGCGGTTCAGCTCGGGGAGGAATCGGGCAGACTGGCCGAAACGCTGGACAAGCACGGCAACGTGCTCCGCATGCGGGTGAAGTTCGCGATGGCGACCATCACCCAGCTGGCCTCATCGATCGTCTGGATCCTGATCTCCGCGATCCTGATCACGGTCATCTTCCGCGTCTTCTTCCGATATGTGTCGCTCGCGAACCCCGAGTCCGTGGAACGTCTGTTAAACCGCGGCGAATCGGGTTAGCGGGAATCGCCTGCCACGTTTCTCCACGGCGGATCGAGCCGACTCCGCCCCAGCATCGGCCCCGAAGAGGTTTTCATCGTGAGCACTTTCCCCAGCACCATCGCTGCCAATGGATCGGCCCCGGCGCAACGTCCCGGCAGCCAGCAGTCGAGTCGCGACGGGGTTTTGGAGAGGCTCACCAAACTCGTCCCCTCCTCCGACGCCTACGCTACTGAAGTCGTGGATGCCATCCTCGACTTCGCCGATGTTGTCGGCACGAGCGACGTTCACCTCCAGCCGACTCGATCCGGCCTCGAGGTCAAGTATCGCAGCAACGGCGTGCTGCAAATCCTCGGAGTATTTCCGGTCGGCTCGAGATCGTCGATCATCTCGCGGCTCAAGGTCCTTTCCGGTCTTCTGACCTACAAGTCGGACATCCCCCAGGAGGGCAGGGTCGAGAGTCCGAGGCACGGTCGCGAGATTCGAGTGAGCACGTTCCCGACCTTGTATGGGGAGCGGGGAGTGCTCCGATTTTTCGGACATGCCCGCGAGTTCACCACGCTCGAAGAACTCGGAAATCCAGTGAAACTGACCCATTTGATCAGGGATTCGCTCGATGAAACGAGCGGGGCGATCCTGATCACAGGCCCGGCAGGCAGCGGCAAATCGACGACCCTTTATGCCTGCCTGCGTCATCTCGTCACGCACAACAACGGCGCCCGGAGCGTCGTCTCGTTGGAGGACCCCATCGAGGTGCCGGTCGACGGCGTCGCCCAAAGCGAGGTCGATCTGGCAGCCGGTTTTGACCTCAAGACCGGCCTGCGATCGCTGATGCGGCAGGACCCCGAGGTGATCATCGTCGGAGAGATTCGGGACCGTGACACCGCGGAGTTCGCGATTCAGGCGTCGCTGACAGGGCAGCTTCTGCTGGCGACCTTCCATGCAGACTCGGCCGCGTCTGCGATCACCCGGCTGATCGAAATGGGAATTGAGCCGTTTCTGGTCAGGAGCGGCCTGATCGCGGTCATCTGCCAACGGCTTCTGCGGGTGCTCTGTAACTGCAGCCGCGAATCCACCGACGCGGCCGACTTCTGCGGAATTCCCCTCGAAAAGGCCCGCGTCGCCGTCGGCTGCCCGGCCTGCAATTCAACCGGATACTCGCAGCGGGCGATCATCAGCGAGTTTCTCGACCTCAGACAGGCCGAACTTGGGCCACCGATCCTCCACAGGGCCGACAGCCGGGAGATCCATCGGATCGCCCGCACATGTGGCATGTCTCCCCTCGGAGAGCAGGCGATCGAATTGGTCCGTCGGGGGACGACAAGCCCTGCGGAAGTCGTGCGGGTGCTCGGATCGGCCGCCCGGTCCTGACGCTACCGGTCGATCGCTGAAGCCTGTTTGTTGTGGTCCGCGCGGCTTCTGCATACCATCGAAGTCAGAAATTACCGGTGGACGGCGAGTGGGAGAAGTGTGTGGATACGCTGCGCATCGATCGGATCAATCGGCCGAAGGAGTCAATCCCGCTGACCGTGGTCACTGTGGACGTGCCAAAACTGACCGATGGCCCGGCACTCGATCGGTTTCGTCAGGACGTGGTTGGCCTGATCGCGGAAAATCCCGGCATCGATCTGCTTGTCGACCTGAGTGGCGTCGGGTTTCTCTCCAGTTCCGCCATCGGGATGCTGGGCATGGTTCACCGAAAGGCCTGGGGCTCGCAGGG
>Ga0209598_10000228_pt1 | contig 44851 bp, 49 predicted proteins | sample M_140807_EF_Meta_FD_187317 | JGI IMG/M metagenome (GOLD analysis project Ga0209598, IMG submission 187317) | Freshwater microbial communities from Lake Montjoie, Canada to study carbon cycling - M_140807_EF_MetaG (SPAdes) (version 2) | ecosystem: Environmental > Aquatic > Freshwater > Lake...
AGCCGTTGCCTATTTAACCATGTGTCAAATATTTATCAATAAGCGCGAGTTTAGAGCAGCTAAAGATTTTTTTAGAAAAGCAAAAGCTTGTAAGCCAACAACAAAACAAGTGTTGGATCAGGTTAAAGAAATTGAAAAATATATTTCAAGAATGCCTGGTTAATTGCACTTGCTACTATCCATGTTAGACATTCAAAAAGTTACTACAGAGGGCCCTGCATTAGAAAGTATTAAATCGCTTTTTAAAGCGTATTTACTAGAGCTCAATGAAGACCTTTGTTTCCAATCTTTTGACAGCGAAATAGACAATCCTTTATACAAATATAGCGCGCCGGTAGGCGCGCTTTTTATTGCGTATCATAACGCTACACCCGTTGGCTGCATTGCATTACAGCCATTGCAAGAAGCGCAAACTTGCGAAATGAAAAGGCTTTATGTAGTACCTGAGTATCGAAAATTAAAAATAGGTGACGCACTTGTACAAGCGTTGTTACAAGAAGCGCAAACTCTTGGTTATACCACCATGAAATTAGATACCTTAGAAAGGTTGCAAGCGGCATTAAAACTATATCTCAAATATGGTTTTGAAACCGTAACGGCCTATTATGATAATCCACTTCCTGGCGTTGTGTATATGCAAAAAGAACTACGCTAAAAACGTAACGTATTTTATAACCTTCCTTCAATAACATCTTCTACAACGGTTGCAAAATGTGCATGTTCTAATGCGTGCACTTTAGCTGCAAGTGTGTCTGGTGTATCGGAAGTATCAACTGCGCATGAAGCTTGAAACAAATGTTCACCTTCGTCGTAGTTTGCATTTACATAATGAATGGTAATGCCCGATTCTTTTTCATTAGCAGCAATAACAGCTTCATGTACACGAGATCCGTACATGCCTTTGCCACCATATTTTGGAAGTAGTGCTGGATGAATATTAATGATATGTCTAGGATAGGCGTTTAAAAAAGGTTCAGGCATTTTCCATAAAAACCCTGCTAGCACAATAAAGCCAATATCATATTTGGCTAATTCTTTTACATATATATTGCCTTGTTCAAAATCTTTCTTTTCAATCATCAGCACTGGTACACCAAAATTGGCTGCAATTTGTAAAACACCCGCCCCTGGTTTATTGCAAACGATAAGAGCTACTCTAATAGAAGGGTGGCCTTTAAAGTGTTCAATGATTTTAAGGGCATTTGAGCCCGCCCCAGAGGCAAAAATGGCCAAATTGCGCTGTTTTACGCTAAAACTCCCATTTTGAGGTTTGGGAGCCTTACTCGACACGCCAAAAATGGTTTGACTCATTTTACGGAGGTAATTTCTAAAAAATCCAAATTGACCCATCGGAATGCTTACCACGATCACGCAAACTGGCCAAAGCAAGCAAATTAAAATAATATATAATGTATAATAAAGACCCCCTAACTCAAGCCCAGTAAGGCTTAGGATCTTTCTGCCTAGGTACCCACAGCTACTGCCTCCAATGGCAAAAGTGCAAAATACCAGCACAAAAGAAGTCCAACTTAATTTCCATTTTTCCTTCAATCGCTTAAACATAGTGCAAAATTGCAGAAAATAACCGACAAATACTTGAAAGTCAATATTGTCTTGGGTAAAAAAAAGTGAGATAGTATTCGCAATTGTCAGCTTCCTATAGTATTTTTGCGCGCAATTAAGGATATTTTTCCACCTATAGAATTCGTTTGTGTATATGACATCTTTTAGACGCAACACAAGTCGCATCGTCAAGAACTGCTTATTTACTGCAGTTTTCTTGTTGGGCCTTTTAGTTACAAATACCGTTACCGCCCAAGACGGAAAAACCTTGTTTAATACCAATTGTGCTTCCTGCCATCAGGTACACAAAAAGTCTACAGGTCCCGCCCTTGCTGGAGTTGAAGGCCGTTGGCAAAGTAAAGAGAAGTTGTATTCTTGGATCAAGAATAGTGCTGCTTTTTTAAAAACAGGTGACGAGTACGCGAACAAATTATACCTAGAGTATAACAAAACAGCGATGAACCTTTTTCCTAATTTAAAAAATGAGGAAATCGATGCTATCTTAAAGTATATCGCTTCTGTTCCAGCGCCAGGTGCGCCAGGAGCTGGTGGAGCAGCTGCTACAGATGGTGCTCCAGCCGAAGATGGCAACTCTTTACTCTTTGGAATTTTATCGCTCATTTTAGCTGTTGTAGCACTTATTTTATTACAAGTAAATGCCAACTTAAAAAAATTAGCAGATAGCCGTGAAGGACAAACACCAGAAGTAGATGTTCCATTCTGGAGAAACAAAAGATACCTTGCTTTATTAGCCATCCTATTCTTTATTGTTGGTGGTTATCAAGTTTCAAAAAGCGCCATGGGACTTGGAAGAAGCAAAGACTATCAACCGGTTCAACCAATATACTATTCTCACAAAGTACACGCAGGTATCAATCAAATTAACTGTCAGTACTGTCACATAGGCGTTTACCAAGGTAAACAAGCCACCCTTCCTTCTGTAAACGTGTGTATGAACTGTCACATGGCCATCAACGAATACAAAGGAGAAAAAATGTTTACTGAATCTGGAGAGGAAGTAAACGGTACACAAGAAATTGAAAAACTTTACAAATACGCAGGATTTGAACCAGGTAAACCTTGGGATGCTTCTAAAGCAAAACCTATCGAGTGGGTTCGTATCCACAACTTACCTGATCACGTTTACTTTAACCACGCACAGCACGTAAAAGCAGGCCAAGTAGCTTGTCAAACATGTCATGGCGAAATCCAAAAAATGGGTGAAGTAAAACAACAAAATGACCTTAGCATGGGCTGGTGTATTAACTGTCACCGCGAAACAAAGGTTCAGTTTAAAGACAATGGTTTCTATAGCATCTATGAGAAATACCACCAAGATTTAAAATCTGGAAAAATGGATAGTATCAAAGGCGTTACCGTAGAAAGCATTGGTGGTACAGAGTGTCAGAAGTGTCACTATTAATATAACATTATACCCGATAATAAATATATCATGGAGCAAAAAAAGTACTGGCAAAGTTTTGGAGAAAAGAATCAGTCTGCTGCTTACAATCAAGATGTAAAAGATGAGTTCAAAGAAGAACTTCCTTTTGTTGAAGACGAAAGCAAAAGTTTTCTCGAAACTGCTGCACCCCGCAGAGACTTTTTAAAATATGTAGGTTTTAGTACTGCAGCAGCCGCTGTTGCAGCAAGCTGCGAAATGCCTATTAAAAAAGCCATTCCGTTTGCAAACAAACCAGAAGATATCGTACCAGGTATTGCTAATTATTATGCAACTACTTATGTACAAGATGGTGACGCAATCAGCGTTGTAGCTAAAGTACGTGATGGTCGTCCTATTAAAATTGAGGGTAACGATTTAAGCCCTGTAACCAAAGGTGGAACGTCTGCACGTGTTCAAGCATCTGTATTAGATTTATATGATACTTCACGTTTACGTTTCCCAACCATAGGTGGTAAAGAAGTAACTTTTGAAGCTGCAGATAAAGCAGTTGCTGCTGCTATCGGTGGTAACGTTGTAGTGGTTTCAAGTACCATTACATCTCCAACTAGCAAAGAAGTAATTGCACAATTTTTAGCAAAATATCCGGGTAGCAAACACATTACTTATGATGCTGTTTCTTATAGTGCATTAATCGAAGCAAACGCTGCAACAAATGGTGTAGCTGCTATTCCTGATTACCATTTCGAAAATGCAAAAGCAATTGTAAGCTTAGGTGCTGATTTCTTAGGTACATGGTTAAGCCCTGTTGCTTTTTCTAAGCAATACGCTATTGGTAAAAAAATCAACGAAAAAAATCCTAGCATGAGTAAGCACATACACTTTGAAAGTGTAGCGAGTCTTACTGGTTCAAATGCGGATGAAAAATATTTACACCGTCCTTCAGAAACTGGTGCTATTGCCGCTGCTTTATTAAGCGCAGTAACAGGTGGTTCTGTAAATGGTATTGCAGATGCTACGCTTAAAGCAGGCATCCAAAATGCAGCTAAAACTTTATTAGAAAACAAAGGCGCTGCGCTAGTTGTAGCAGGTAGCAATGATGTAAATATCCAAATCATTGTAAACGCTATTAACAATGCAGTAGGTGCTGGTGGTTCAACCATTAATTGGGCTGCACGTAACAATACCCGCGCTGGTGTTGATACAAATTTTGTACAGCTTGTTAAAGACATGAACGCAGGTAGCGTTGGTACTTTAATTTTAGTGGGTGAAAATCCTGCATACTCTTGGCATGATGCTGCTGGTTTTACAGCAGGTCTTGCAAAAGTTAAAACCACCATTTCATTTGCTACCAAGCAAGACGAAACTGCGGTGCTTTGTAAGTTTGTTTTACCTGATCATCATTACCTAGAAAGCTGGGGTGATGCAGAAGCAATTTCTGGAAACATTTCATTTATTCAACCTACTATATATCCTTTATTCAAAACACGTCAGTGGCAAGACAGCTTATTAAAATGGAGTGGTAACCCTTCAGATTACTTAGCCTATTTAAAAAGCTTCTGGTCTACTAAATTAGGTGGAGACGCAGGTTGGGATAAAGCATTACAAGATGGTGTACTAGCTTCAACACCTGCAGCATTTAGTGCAGGAAGTTTTTCTAGCGCAGCAGTAGCAAACGCAGTATCTGCAGCTACTTCAGCTAAAAAAGGCGGAGCACTTGAATTAGTGTTATACGAAAAAGTAGGTATCGGTGCTGGTCAAGGTGCATCTAACCCTTGGTTACAAGAATTACCAGATCCGGTTACACGTGCAACTTGGGACAACTATGTAATTGTTTCTCCTGCACTTGCAAGAACATTATTAAAAATAGATTTAAATAACGGCGGTCAAGCAGATGCGTACGAAGTAAATCCTCCAAAGCCTGTTGTAAAAGTTACAGTAGGTGGTAAGAGTATCGAACTACCTGCATTAATTATTCCGGGTACTCACCCTGAAACCATTGGTATTGCAGTGGGTTATGGCCGTTCAGAAAATATTGGTAAAGCAGCTAATGGCGTAGGTAAAAATGCTTTTGCTTTAGCTTCTGTACAAGGTAACAACGTTTCTTTCACAAACTCAAGTGTAGAAATAGTTGCAACTGGCGAAAAATATCCAGTAGCATTAACGCAAACACATAGCCGTTACGACACCGCACAAGGTAACCGTACCGAGGTAATGAAAGAGTTAACACTTGCCGAGTACAAACACCATCCAACTGAAATTCGTGAAGAACGTGCAGACGAATTAAGAGGTCAAATTTCTGGTGGCGAAAAATTAAATGACGAAGAAGTTCTTCAAAAATTTGAAGGCGCTGGAACAATTTATCCAGTATACGATAGACCAGGTATCAAATGGGGTATGAGCGTAGATTTAAATGCTTGTACTGGTTGTGGTGCTTGTGTGGTTGCTTGTAATGCAGAAAACAACGTTTCAGTTGTTGGTAAGCCAGAAGTATTACGTGGTCATGAAATGCATTGGTTACGTATCGACCGTTATTACAGCGGTGATATGGACAATCCAAATGTAGTATTCCAACCATTAATGTGTCAGCATTGTGATAACGCTCCTTGTGAAAACGTTTGTCCAGTTGCTGCAACCAACCATAGCTCAGAAGGTTTAAACCAAATGACGTATAACAGATGTATTGGTACGCGTTATTGCGCTAATAACTGTCCTTATAAAGTACGTCGTTTTAACTGGGCAGATTACACTGGTGCAGATAGTTTTGGTGACAACCAAACAGGTCACGTAAACGATGTGGTGTTAAATATGAATGATGATCTTACACGTATGGTATTAAACCCAGACGTTACAGTTCGTTCTCGTGGTGTAATCGAAAAATGTTCGTTCTGCGTTCAACGTTTACAAGAAGGAAAATTAAAAGCGAAAAAAGATTCTCGTCCTTTAGAAGATACAGATGTAAAAGTTGCTTGTCAACAAGCTTGTCCTACAGAGGCTATTACTTTTGGTAATGCCAACAACAAGCACAGTGCCATCACTAAAGTTCGTGTAGACAATCCTAATCGTAGCTTCTATGTTCTAGAGCAGTTACACGTTTTACCTGGCGTTACTTACTTAGCAAAAGTGCGTAACACAGAAGAGAAACATGAAGGTGCTAAACACGAAGGCGCTTCACACGAAGAGAAAAAAGCATAATTAAAATAATTGAAATAGAATAAGATGCATTTAAAGTACGAATCACAACTTAGGGAACCATTGGTTAGTGGTAATAAAAATTACCGCCAAGTAACCGAAGACATTGTTCGCCCTATCGAAGCCAAGCCAACAAAGCTATGGTACATCGGATTCTTCATTGCTGTTTCGCTTTTATTATTTGGCGTATACAGTGTTTACCGTGAGGTTACTTATGGTATTGGAGAGTGGAACTTGAACAAAACAGTGGGTTGGGGATGGGATATCACCAACTTCGTATGGTGGGTAGGTATCGGTCACGCGGGTACCCTTATCTCAGCAATCTTACTACTATTCCGTCAAGGATGGAGAACAGGTGTAAACCGTGCTGCAGAAGCAATGACCATCTTTGCCGTAATGTGCGCAGGTCAGTTTCCTATCTTCCACATGGGTCGTGTTTGGATGGCATTCTTTGTACTTCCTTACCCTAACACACGTGGTCCATTATGGGTGAATTTTAACTCACCACTTTTATGGGACGTATTTGCAATCTCTACTTATTTTACGGTATCATTATTATTCTGGTACTCAGGTTTAATTCCTGACTTTGCAACTGTTCGTGATAGAGCTTTTACAAAATTACGTAAGCGTTTATATGGCCTTGCTTCATTTGGTTGGACAGGTTCTACCAAGCACTGGCAGCGTCACGAAAGTTTATCTTTAGTACTTGCTGGTTTATCTACACCACTTGTATTATCGGTACACACAATTGTATCTTTTGACTTCGCAACTTCAGTAATTCCTGGTTGGCATACAACAATCTTCCCTCCGTATTTCGTTGCGGGTGCAATCTTCTCTGGTTTTGCCATGGTGCAAACCCTGATGATCATTGTTCGTAAAGTATTTGCAATGGAAGATTATGTAACACTAGGTCACATCGAAGCCATGAATAAAGTAATTGTACTTACGGGTTCTATTGTAGGTATCGCTTACTTAACAGAACTATTTATGGGTTGGTACTCACAAAATAAATATGAAGGATATACTTTCTGGTATAGCCGTGCTTATTTATTTAGCCCTTATGGTTGGAGCTACTGGGGTATGATGGCTTGTAACGTATTAAGCCCTCAAATTTTCTGGTCGCGCAAAATGAGAAGGAATGTTTTTGTAACCTTCTTCATGAGTATCATCGTTAACATTGGTATGTGGTTTGAGCGTTTCGTAATTATCGTAACGTCTTTATATAGAGATTATTTACCGTCTAGCTGGTCTGTGTATTACAGTCCTACAATTTGGGAGATTGGTTTCTATGCAGGAACGTTTGGATTGTTCTTTACATGTTTCTTCCTCTTTGCAAAATACTTCCCAGTAATTGCCATTGCAGAAATTAAATATGTATTAAAAACAAGCGGCGATGGTTACAAAGAGCAAATGAGTGCGATTGAAGCGCAACCATTAGAAGCATTTATTAAAGAACAAACCCATCATCACTAATCATTTACGTTGAACAAACGATAAAATAGAACACATGGCAAAAAAGAAATTTGTAGTAGGCTGTTTTGAGGATGAAGCGGTGCTTTTTCCAGCAGTAAAAAAAGTGCGTGCTGCAGGATATAAAATTCATGATGTGTACACGCCATTTGCTGTACACGGTTTAGATCATGCATTGGGCTTAAGAGAAACGAGCTTACACACGGCAGGATTTATTTATGGTATTACAGGTACGACAACAGCCCTTAGTACCATTAGCTGGATCTTTACAAAAGATTGGCCACTTAACATTGGTGGTAAACCTCACTTTGCTTTACCAGCATGGATTCCTATCATGTTTGAGTTAACCGTACTCTTTGCAGCGGTAGGAATGGTACTTACTTTTTGTTACTTGTGTCAACTAGCACCAGGTGTTAAAAAACATCATTTCCACCCACGTGCCACAGACGATTTATTTGTAATGGCAATTGAGTGTACTGATACTACAAACACGGACGACTTACAAGCATTTTTACAAAGCAATGGCGCTATCGAATTAAGCGTTCAGGTTGCTGAAGAAGGATGGTGGTTTGGTCGTTACGATAACGAAAATGTTCCTTTTCAGAATAAAGAAATTGTTGCCGCATAATTAATTGAATAGAAATCCGATGAAGAAATTATCTATCATACTCGTTCTTGCCATCACTGCTATCATGAGCAGCTGTAATGGTGTTAAGCGTGAACCAGGTTCTATCTATATGCCAGATATGGCCTATAGTCGTGCATACGAAACCTACGCAGATCATAGTAACCTAATCGAAAAAGGTATCAACTATACAGCTATGCCTGTTGCAGGTACAATGGCTCGTGGCGAAGAAATGCCTTTTCATATTGCAAAAGACGCACCTGGCGACACTACAAACTATTATGCATCTCGTGCAGTAAAAAATCCAATCGATTCTTTATCTGAAACTGATGCTAAAGAAGCAGAGCGTTTATACCTAATTAACTGTGGTATTTGTCATGGTAAAAATTTAGATGGCAATGGTCCATTATGGAAAAATGGAGATGGTCCTTATCCATCTGCACCAAAAAATTTAATTGCAGATCCAATTGTATCTGTAATGCCAGAAGGACAAATGTTTTATTCTGTTGCCTACGGTAAAAACTTGATGGGTTCTTACGCATCACAGTTAAGTCGCAAGCAACGTTGGATGGTGTTGAAGTATGTAAAAAACAAACAATTGGCTGCAAAAGCTGCTAAATAAAAATTTTTTAAAAGAGTAAAGATGGCTTCTATCAAAATGCAATTTGAGGTACCTGCAAAGATGAAAACTTGGTCACTAGCATTAATTGCTGTGGGTCTTGTTGCTTTGGTTACAGGTTTAGTGACCAAAGGTTTTAGTGCAGATGAACATGAGCAAACTCAGTTTTGGGGAACACTCATGTACAACACTATTTTTTGGACATTGGTATGTAACGCTGCTATGTTTTTTATTGGCGTAACAACCATGGCAATGGGAGGTTTCCAACAATCATTCCGCAGGGTTCCTGAGGCAATCTCTACGATGGTTCCTATTTTTGGTGCCATCACTTTTGCTGTTTTAATGTATGTAATTTTTGGTCACAAGCATCATATCTACCACTGGTTAGATACCGAAGCAGTTGCAAAAGATCCCATCTTAAAAGGTAAAGCTGGATTTTTAAATCCTGTATTTTTTGTTATCTGGACAACCCTTACCATTGGTTTATGGAGTTTGTTTGGATGGCGCATTCGCAAGCTCAACGAACAAGCAGACGGTGAGCCAATGACAGCTCAAGAGGGTGCTACTTTTATTTATAAAAACACAGTTCGAGCCGCTACCTTTTTAGTGTGGTTTGGCTTAACTGTTGGTTCAACAATTCCTTGGTTATGGATGATGAGTATTGATCCACATTGGTACTCTACTATGTATAGCTGGTATACATTTGCTAGTTCATTTGTGTCTGGTATGAGCCTTATTGCACTTTGGGTTATTTATCTAAAAAACAAAGGTTATTTAGAGTTAACCACGCAAGAGCACTTACATGATATTGGTAAGTTTATGTTTGCCTTTTCTGTATTCTGGACGTACTTGTGGTTTTCTCAGTACATGCTTATTTGGTATGCAAATATTCCAGAAGAAACCATCTATTTTAAACATAGAGTGCAAGGTCCTTACAAAGGCATCTTCTTCCTAAACCTAATCATCAACTTCCTTTGCCCATTATTAATATTAATGAAGCGTTCTGCAAAAAGAAACTATACCCTAGTTGCTTTTATGGCGGTATTAATTTTATTTGGTCACTGGATCGATTTTTACCAAATGGTAATGGGTTCTTTATCTAAAGAGCACGTAACACTTGGTTGGTTAGACTTTGGTATTTTAAGTTTATTTGTGGGCCTCATGATTTTCTTTGTAAGCCGTGCTTTAGCAAGCAAGCCGCTGATTCCAAAGAGTCATCCATTCTTAAAAGAAAGTATCATACACCAAGTATAATTATTTAGACGATTAATATTAGAATCAATAAAATATTGATAGCACATGACAATGTTTTTAACCATAGCCGCCGTAGTTCTCATCTTTGTAGTCATTTTTCAGATTGCAAAGGCGAGCGAATATGTATCTGTTTTAAAAGGTGAAGAAGTAAGTCGCAAACAAAACAACAAGATCAACGGATTTTTGATGGTTGTTTTTTTGGTCTTGGGTTTAGTAGGTGTTTGGTATTGCAACGATTTGTTGTTCCACAAAACATTACTAGCGCATGATGCTGCGAGTGTAGAAGGAGCAAGAGTTGATAGCATGTTGTGGGTAACACTTGCCGTAACGGGTATTGTGTTTATTGCAACACAGGTTGTTCTTTTTGTATTTGCTTACAAATACCAAGAAGATGCAAATTGTAAAGTGGTATTTTTTGCGCATAGCACTAAACTTGAATTAATTTGGACTGTAATTCCTGCAATTGCTTTAACTGTGCTTGTAGTAATTGGTCTTCGTAACTGGTTCTTATTTACTGGTGAACCTCCAAAAAATGCAATGGTTGTTGAAGTAACTGGAAAGCAGTTTGGATGGATTTATCGTTACCCAGGAAAAGATGGTTCTTTTGGTAAAAAATATTTTAAAAATATTGACAACGCTAGCAATAGCTTAGGACTTATTTGGGATGATGAATTAGCACAGGATGATATTGTAATGGAGCAAACGGTATATCTAGTAAAAGGTAAGCCAGTTAAGTTTGTACTAGGTTCTCGTGATGTAATTCATGACGTAGGTTTAACCCATTTCAGATTAAAAATGGACGCCGTACCCGGTATTCCTACTACGATGTGGTTTACACCAAAATATACCACCAAAGAAATGAAGGAAATTACGGGCAATCCAAATTTTCAATATGAAATTTCTTGTGATCAAATGTGTGGTAACGGACACTACTCTATGAAAGGTGTAATTGAAGTAGTGGATCAAGAAGAGTTTGATGCCATCATGGCAAAACAAAAGCCTTATTACTACACGGCTTTCCCAGAAAAAGATCCTAGCGCTGTAACAGATACAACAGTGGTAGCAGCAGTAGTAAAATAATTAATTAGACAAACAAACAACGAATTAACTTTTTTAAATAAATCGGTATGAGTCACGAAGCAGTTTTACATGGAGATGCACATGGACACGATGATCACGGTCATCATGAACACCATGATACGTTCCTAACTAAATATGTATTTAGCCAAGACCATAAAATGATTGCGAAGCAATTCTTAATCACTGGTATGGTATGGGCAGTGTTGGGTGGTCTAATGAGCGTGTTATTTCGTTTACAATTAGGTTATCCAGATTCAACTTTCTCTTTCCTAGAGGACCTTTTAGGTAAATGGGCTAAAGGTGGCCGTATCTCTCCAGAAGCATACTATGCGCTTGTTACAACGCATGGTACGGTACTTGTATTCTTTGTATTAACTGCAGGGTTGTCTGGTACTTTTGCCAACTTCTTAATTCCTTTACAAGTGGGCGCACGTGATATGGCGTCTCCATTTATGAATATGCTGAGCTACTGGTTTTTCTTTGCAGCGAGCATTGTAATGTTGTCTTCTATGTTTGTAGAAACAGGCCCCTTTAGTGGTGGTTGGACAGCATATCCTCCATTATCTGCATTAGGTGATGCGTCTCCTGGTTCTAAAACAGGTATGGATTTATGGATTATTTCTATGGCATTATTTGTGGTGTCTTCTTTACTAGGAGGTCTTAACTACATTGCTACCATTTTAAACATGCGTACAAAAGGTATGAGCATGACGCGTTTACCATTAACTATTTGGGCGTTATTCTTTACTGCTGTATTAGGTGTACTTTCTTTCCCAGTATTATTATCTGGTTTTATCTTATTAATTTTTGATAGAAACTTTGGAACAAGCTTCTATTTATCAGACATATTTGTAAACGGTGTTGGTGCTTTACCTAACGAAGGTGGTTCTGCAATTTTATTCCAACACTTATTCTGGTTTTTGGGTCACCCAGAGGTATACATTATCTTGTTACCAGCCATGGGTATGGTTTCAGAAATTTTATCCATCAATTCACGTAAACCAATTTTTGGTTACATGGCAATGATTGGATCATTGTTTGCTATCGCAATACTTGCATTCTTAGTTTGGGCGCACCACATGTTTGTGACGGGTCTCAATCCATTCTTAGGATCTGTGTTTGTACTATTAACTTTATTAATTGCCGTGCCTTCTGCAATTAAAGTATTTAACTGGTTAACTACTTTATGGAGAGGTAATATCCGTTTTACGCCAGCAATGCTTTTTGCAATTGGTTTTGTAAGCTTATTTATTTCTGGTGGTTTAACAGGTATTTGGTTAGGTAACTCAGCACTTGATATTCACTTACACGACTCATACTTTGTAATTGCGCACTTCCACATTGTAATGGGTGTAGCATCTATGTTTGGTATGTTTGCGGGTATCTACCACTGGTTCCCTAAAATGTATGGCAAGCAGTTAAATAACACATTAGGGTATATCCACTTCTGGGTTACCATTGCTGGTGCTTATATGATTTTCTGGCCTATGCACTACGAAGGTTTAGCGGGTATGCCACGTCGTTACTACGACTTTAGCATTTGGGAAAGTTTCAAGCAATTTGGTGAGCTTAATAAATTTATTAGCCTTGTTTCCATGATTGTATTCATGGTTCAATTGTTATTCTTATTTAATTTCTTCTACTCAATTTTTAAAGGAAGAAAATTAACCAACACGAATCCTTGGAATGCAACTACACTTGAGTGGACAACGCCAATCCATCCTGGTCATGGTAACTGGGTAGGTGAAATTCCTGAAGTACACCGTTGGGCATATGATTATGGTAAAGATGGCGTAGACTTTATTCCGCAAACAACACCTGTTGGAGCAGACGAAAGTCAGCACTAAAATGGATAACGAAAACAATCGTTCTACTTCATTTTCTTTTGCTGCAAAAGCAAAGGATTATTATCAGCTAATAAAATTTACGCTGAGTTTTACGGTTGTGTTTTCATGTGTCGTATGTTATTTACTAGCACCAAAAGTTAAAGAATTTGATTGGTGGATGATTGCTATTTTGTTTCTAGCAGGAATGCTGGTAACAGGGAGTGCAAATGCCATTAACCAAGCTGTCGAAAAAGATACCGATGCCATGATGAAGCGTACAGGTTCCAGACCTGTAGCCGCTGGTCGGATGAGTCAATCAGAAGCCTTCACGTTTGCAGTGATAGCAGGACTTGTGGGTGTTGGAATGATGTGGTATTTTTTTAATTTGTCTGCAGCCTTACTTTCTGCGTTTAGTTTGTTTTTATATGCGTTTATCTATACGCCACTTAAAAAAATAAATTCTATTGCAGTACTAGTGGGAGCACTACCTGGCGCACTTCCTTGTTTGATTGGATGGGTTGCTGGTAATGATGATTTTAGCATGGGCGGATGGATTTATTTTGGCATTCAATTTTTGTGGCAGTTTCCACATTTTTGGGCCATTGCTTGGGTAGCGCACGAAGATTATAGTAAGGCTGGATTTAAGTTGTTGCCCGCCGACAAGGGTCCAACAAAGTTTACCGCCGTTCAAGGAATTATGTATTCGGTACTTATGATTCCAGTGGGTTTTTTGCCCTATTATTTTGGTTACACTGGACTTACAAGTGCAATCATAGTAATGGTTTGTAATTTATTTATGGTGGTACAAAGTATAAGGTTGTACCAGCAAATGGATGTTAAAGCAGCAAGAAGGGTGATGTTTAGTAGTTACATTTATTTACCAATTGTATTATTAGCGCTTCTTGCAGATAAAATAAAGTAGAAAACAAGAATTAAAATTTAATTACGATGTCTACACTAACAACAACAGAACCTCAAAGAATTCATCCGCACCGTTTTATTATGTGGGTGGCTATCGGAAGCATTGTGATGATGTTTGCCGGTATGACCAGCGCTTATATCGTTAAAAAAAATCAGGGAAACTGGCTAGCCATTGAATTGCCAGTATTGTTTTGGTACTCTACTGCAGTAATTGTAGTAAGTAGCCTTACGATGCTATTAGCGCAAAAAGCAATACAATCAGGAAAAAATTCAAGTTATAGAGCTTTCATAAGTTTAACAGCAATACTCGGTGTTGTTTTCGTTACACTTCAATGGTTGGGCTTTAAAGACCTTGAATTAAGAGGCATTGCTTTAATTGGAGCACAAAGTAATTCGGCATCATCCTTTTTGTTTGTTATAACAGGCCTTCACATGTTTCACGTAATAGGAGGGGTTATTGCCCTTATTGTGGTTGTTTTAAGGGCTTTTTGGGTTAAAACAAGCGAAACAGGGGTTGTTCCGGTTCAAATAGTAGCTACTTATTGGCACTTTGTAGATATTCTTTGGATCTATCTATTTATCTTTTATCAAATGATTGCCTAATTCAAATAAAAAGTTACCCGGAAATCGTCTTTTTTGACTGATAGCCAATATTTTTGCAACGAAATTTTTAATAAGACATGTCAACAGCAACAGTAGAAACAACAAAGTCTTGGGGTGGTGGAAAAAGCCCATTTAACGTCGAGTACGGTAAATTAATGATGTGGTATTTCTTAATGAGTGATGCCTTTACATTTGGTGCTTTCCTAATCTCTTATGGTACCATCCGTTTTTCAACCAATGGATGGCCTGACCCTAACGAAGTTTTTAGAAGTTTCCCATTTGCGCCAGAAGGAGTGCATGCTCCACTTGTGTTTGTATCTGTAATGACTTTTATTTTAATTGTTAGTTCTGTAACCATGGTACTTGCTGTAAAAGCAGGTCAAGAAATGGACAAGAAAGCTGTTGTAAAATACATGATCTGGACCATCATTGGTGGTATTGCATTTTTAAGCTGTCAAGCTTGGGAGTGGAGTCACTTACACCACGAAGGTGCATGGTGGGGTCGTAATCCATTTTTAAATGCAGATGGTACCGCTTCTTCAACCAATTTTACCAACTACTTTTTTACCATTACAGGATTCCACGGATTCCACGTATTTTCTGGTGTTATTATCAATATCATTATGTTGATTATGACGCTCCTAGATAAGTTTGAACAACGCGGTCATTACTTAATGATCGAGAAAGCTGGATTATACTGGCACTTTGTAGATTTAGTTTGGGTATTTGTATTTACTTGCTTCTACCTAGTATAATTTATTATTTCAACAACATTAATTTAGAACCTGATGTCACATACAGCGCAACACGAAGAAAACCACGGTAATGGCGAAGTAAAAAAAGTTACCATCATTTTATCTGTATTAACCATTGTAGAATTAATACTTGGTTTTTGGATGATTGGTATGACTTCCGAAGCTTTAAGACTTGCTATCAAAGGCACGATCATTATATTAATGATGGCAAAAGCATTTTACATTGTCGCTTATTTCATGCACTTAAAACATGAGTTAAAAAACCTAATTATGACCATCGTAGTTCCTTTGGGACTATTTATCTGGTTCATAACTGCCTTCTTATATGATGGTAATTCATTTAGAAATTTGCGTAACACCTACGATCCTTATTTTAAAGAACGTGCTACCATTAAAGTAGAAAAAAAGGAAGAAGGCCATGGAGCTGGACACGAAGCGGGCGCGGCACACGAAGTAGCAGATACCACTGCACATGCTTCAGATACTACAGCGGTAGAGAACAAACACTAATAGAATTTGTTATTTAATAAGTAAAACCACCGACCTTTGTTTGGTGGTTTTTTTATACTAACCTCTTTTCATGAATAAAAAATCGATACTAGGTTTATTAATTGCTTTAGCACTTCCGCTTGTATGTTATTTGTGGCTTAAAGTGGCAAGTGATCATGCTGCAGATGTGCCACGCAAATATCTATTAGATACGGTGCTTAGCCGTGTCGAAAAAGGCAAAGAAGTAACAGATAGTATTTGGCATAAAACGGCTAACATTAGCCTTGTTAATCAACTAGGCGATACGGTTAGCATATACGACAGAAGCTCAAAAATAATGGTGGTAGATTATATTTTTACTAGTTGTAGAAGTATTTGCCCAAAGCTCACATTTAACATGCAAAAATTGCAGCACTCTTTTAAATTGGGTGGCAATGTGCGTAATAAAATTGACACATCTGTTGTGCAGTTTGTTTCATTTAGTGTAGATCCTGAGCGTGATTCTGTATCTGTTTTAAAAAACTACGCCGATTTGTTTGGTGCCAATCATGATAATTGGTGGTTTTTAACTGGCAGCAAAGACAGTATTTATAAATTTGCGTTTGAAGAATTAAAAGTAGATAAGTTTAGTGAAGAGCCTATCAGTCCTGATTTTGTGCATACTTCTAGATTTGTATTACTCGATAAAGACCGCTATGTACGTGGTTATTATAATGGATTAGACTCTGTTTCTGTGGCAAAACTAGCTAGGGATATTGGACTTTTGATGTTAGAAAAAGATCCTAAAAATAAAGGTGCCATTTTTAGACAAATACTAGATTTGGCTTGGCTTTGGTTGATTATTATTTCAGCTACAATATTTTTTGTGGTGTATATGCGTCAGCGCAGAAAAATAAATGGTTAATTTTATTATTTAAAAATCAATATTATGTTACAAGCTTCTATTACTAAAAATGACAAATTAGCAAAATGGCTTATCGGAATTTTTTCGGTAGTTGTTTTTACGGTAGTTGTATTGCTTAGTAAATTTAAGTTAGATATTGATTTAGGTTTTGATGTGCACATATTTGCAACTGCCAATGCTGTTATCAATTCAATTATAGCAGTGCTTTTAGTAGCAGCGCTGATAGCCGTAAAAAATGGCAATTATCAAATGCATAAAAAAATGATGATGGCGGCGCTTGTACTGTCAGTATTGTTTTTAGTGTCTTATATAGCGCATCATTTGTTAGCTGGTGAAGCCAAGTTTGGAGATAGTGATCATGATGGTATTTTAAGTGAAGCAGAAGCTGCAGCAGTAGGATCTTTTAGAACTATTTATTTACTTATTTTAAGTACGCATATATTTTTAGCAGCTGTTATTTTACCGTTTATTTTATTTACGGCATATCGTGCATTAACTGCCGAGTTTGCTACGCATAAAAAACTAGCTAAAATTACTTGGCCTTTATGGTTCTATGTAGCTATAACAGGCCCTATTGTATACTGGTTTATTGCCCCTTATTACGCGTAAAGCGCCAGCTATAAATTTAGCTCTTTAGCTGGGTCCCAAAAGTGTTTGGCAAAGTTTACAATAGTTTCATCTTTTACTTGTATACCCTCTTTTTCTAAGAGTTCTTGCATGCGTGTAGGCGTTTCAAAATGTGCTTTTCCGCTTAGCATACCATTTCTATTCACCACTCTTTGTGCGGGTACTTTTGGCTTTATAAAATGCGCGCCATTTAGTGCATAACCAACTGCTCTAGAACTTTGTTTACTTCCTAAATAAGCAGCAATGGCACCATAGGAGGTAACGCGGCCTTTTGGAATAAGCCTTACCACCTGATACACCAATTCAAAAAAACTAGGTGCTTCTGCTTTATTGCGGTTCGCGGTATTCATGAATTTCTTTGTTCAGTAGCATTTGTTTGCGTGGCTCTGGTACTGCTTCGTAAGCATACGGGCAATGTCTACAACCATGTCCACAACAATATCCTTTTGCAAGGTGGTAGGCTTCTGTAAATACAAAATTACCAGCCTCATCTGTATAATAATCTACATCTTTAATCAGGTTCTTGTTCACTTAATAAACTTTTTAATTGCGCATCTAACGAAAGCGGCAATTCTTTGTTAATGGTAAAAGACAAGTAATGAATACGGTTGCTTCCTGCAATGTCTAAACCTTCATAATGCGTTTTAATGTGCAATTCAGGTTTAATGTTTGCGCCTGCGTATACATTGTCCATATCCTCTAACAACGGAAGTTCAAATAAGTTGATAACAAGCTTGGTAAATTGATATAAATCTGGACTATCTGTTTTTAAATTTACTATTCCGCCTGGTTTAAGAATTTGTTGGTATAAGCGTAAAAATTTAGGGTGTGTAAGGCGTTTTTTTGCCTTAGAACCACGTAGTTGAGGGTCTGGAAAGGTGATCCAGATTTCTTCAATTTCTTGTGGATTAAAATAATCAGGTACTTTATCGATGAGGGAACGTATAAAAGCCACGTTTTTGAGTCCTTGTTCAAGTGCATTGGTTGCACCTCTCCAAATGCGGTTCCCTTTAATATCTATACCAATAAAATTACGATTGGGGTACATTTTGCCTAGTCCTACGGCGTATTCTCCTTTACCACAAGCTAGTTCAAGTGTTATGGGGTTGTTGTTTTTAAAAAACTCGTTCCAAGTGCCTTTGGCGTTAACCGGGTATTCAAATACGTTTTCGTACCCTTTGATGGCTTCAAACCGGATTAATTTTTTCTGTCCCATGGATGCAAAAGTAAGTCAATGCCAATATCTCTAAAAATTATTATAAATTACAATCATTAGAACCACCTAAACCACATTTTGGTATGGCAAAGCAAAATATTTTTGATGCAATTGTAGTAGGCTCTGGAATTTCTGGAGGATGGGCTGCTAAAGAGTTAACAGAAAAAGGACTCAAAACAATTTTATTGGAACGTGGCCGTAATGTAGAACATATCAAAGATTACGAGGGCACCGAAAAAAATCCGTGGGAATTAGAACACCGCAACGGTTCTACTCAAGAAGATAAAAAAAATTCACCCATACAAAGTAAGTGTTACGCTTACGACGAAGTTTCAAAAAAGTTTTTTGTAAACGATAATGATCATCCATACAATGCAGTAAAACCATTTGATTGGATTAGAGGTAATCATGTAGGCGGACGTTCACTGATGTGGGGTCGTCAAAGTTACCGTTGGAGTGATTTAGATTTTGAAGCCAATGCAAAAGATGGTCATGGTACCGATTGGCCCATTCGATACAGCGATTTAGCGCCTTGGTATAGTTATGTAGAAAAATTTGCCGGTATCAGCGGCAATAGAGATGGATTAAGTATGCTTCCCGATGGTGAGTTTATGCCTGCCATGGAAATGAATTGTGTAGAACAGCTTGTTGCCAGTGAATTAAAAACAAAAATGGGTCGTCCTATGATTATTGGACGCTCTGCCAATCATACGGCAAAAATTGGAACGCGTGGTCCTTGCCAATTTAGAAACAAGTGTCATCAAGGATGTCCATTTAGTGGTTATTTTAGTTCCAATGCGGCAACACTTCCTGCTGCTTTTGCAACGGGTAATTTAACGCTACGTCCAGACGCTATTACTACCGAAATTTTATACGATAAAGAAACGGGTCGTGCAAAAGGGGTGCGTATTTTAGACTCGAACACTAATTTAACCGAAGAGTATTATGCAAAAATTGTGTTTTTAAATGCATCTACTTTAGGCACTTCACATATTTTACTCAATTCTGTTTCGGAAGTTTTTCCTGAAGGTTTTGGTAATAGTAGTTTGCAAGTTGGCCACAATTTAATGGACCATCATTATGGTGTGGGTGCTTCCGGAACCTACGAAGGATTTTTAGATAAGTACACCTATGGTCGCAGACCCAATGGTATTTATATTCCTAGATTTAGAAATTTAGATGGCGGTTCATCTGCAGGTTATGTGCGTGGCTTTGGTTACCAAGGTGGCGCTGGAAGGGGAAGACAAGAGGGTGAAGGGATTGGAGCGTCGTTTAAAGAAAGCATTACAGAAGCAGGTAACTGGTCCATGGGTATTGGCTCATGGGGTGAGCATTTACCTTACTACGAAAACAAAGTAACTTTAAGCAAAACCAAAAAAGACAAGTGGGGCTTACCATTACTTGATATTGACTGTGAGTTTAAAGAAAATGAAATGAAGATGCGTGTAGACATGAAAAATAGCGCAGCAGAAATGTTAGAAGCAGCAGGTATCAAAAATGTTTCTACCTACGATACCATGCCAGCACCTGGATTTTGTATTCATGAAATGGGTACGGCGCGTATGGGTAAGGATCCAAAAACTTCTGTACTTAATAAGTGGAACCAAATGCACGATGCAAAAAATGTATTTATAACAGATGGTTCTTGTATGGCTTCTTCGGCCTGTCAAAATCCTTCATTAACTTATATGGCTATCACAGCAAGAGCTACAGATTTTGCGGTGAGTGAATTAAAGAAAGGAAACTTATAATGCATTTTAATTGGCGTAAGTGGTATAAAAATACTGTTGTAGTTGTATTGTTGCTCTGCGGCTTTGCAGGATTTGCGCAATCAAATCCAGAACACTGGGATGCTAAATATTACACAGGGTATACGGTAGAAACATTTAAGCAATTACGCGCAGTGCATCAAAAAATTGCAGGATCAACATTTAATCACCGATTATTAGATGCGGCTTTATTTTTTAGAACCAATGAAGAGCGTATCAAAAATAATTTACCACAATTTAATTTTTCTATTGCACTAGAAAAAGCAGCGCTCGGTCACTCAATAGATATGGTGCAGAAAAATTTTTATTCGCACAATAGTCCGGTGCCTGGTAGTCAAAATATGACCGACAGGTTAAAGCGTGTTGGTGTTGACTACAGAACCTGCGCCGAAAATATTTATAACTTTTTTGATGAAGATCCAACGTACTGGTCGCTAGCTAGTAAGCTTGTAGAGGGTTGGATGAATTCGAGTGGGCATCGGAGTAATATTTTAAATCCAAACCTTACTTATTTAGGCTGTGGTGCCTGGCCGTATAACAATCCAGAATGGCCAAATTATCAATGGTTTAAGTCTACGCAAGATTTTTCTGATCGGGATGCGCAACAATAAATAGATAGAAATTTATATAAATTATTAAACTTATATAAAAAACAACTAATTTGTGTAGTCGGTTGTAGCCATGCACAAATTAAGTATTGCTTGTATTAGGGGCCATATAAGGCTGCAATTAGTTGTCTCAATGATTGGGATACTTCTATTTTTTTCTGGATGTAGTGCTTTAACCAAGTCAAAAAGTAAAGCTTATCATAACCAAATACACGGAGAGAGTTTTGTACTTGCATCTACCTCTTCAGCTAACTTTTTATATACCGGTATTGTTAGAGGCTCGGTAGAAGTGCGAAGCAATTATAACAAATCTGATTCGGGGACAGTTGTTTACACAGAAGGGATCGACTATACCATCGACTATACTGAAGGTACCATTGCAAGAACTTCGCAATCCCGTATTCCTAATTATGCAAAACATGTATTGTTTGAGAAAATTGATTTTGATCAAAACAACTTTTCAAACTATAGTAACAGTCCCTATTTTATTTGGGTAGATTATGCTTCTAAAAAAAGGGATATTTTAAACAATGATAAAATCTCAACCGTTTTTTTAACTAAGTTTAAAACCAAATTAGAAAAGGGCGAAAAAGTTTCTATTGTATCTTATGGAAACAGTATTACAGCTGGCATAGACCTTTCAAATATCAATGATCGGTTACAAAATAGATGGGCGCATTATTTGCAAACGCAGTATCCAAAGGCAACTATCGAGCTTCAAGATGCCTCTTTGCCAGGCTATACAACCCTTGAAGCCATTGCCTATTGGGAGGCATATATTGGTAAAAAAAATCCAGACCTGATAATACTAGGGTGGGGAATGAATGAAGCCAATGTTGGTGGCATGTCACCTTCTGAATATAAGAACAACCTTGTTAAGCTTGTGCAAATGACAAGGGCGCAAAAAAATGCAGAAGTAATTATTTATTCTTGTTTTAGGCCTAACGAAAATTGGCGTTATGCCAGTCATAAAATGGACTTGTATAGCAAAGCTGCAAAGGAAGCAGCTGCTATCGCTAATTGTGCCTATGTAGATGTGTATGGTGTTTACGAAAAAGTATTTGCCAGAAAAGATCAGCCTTCGTTACTGAGCAACAACATTAACCACCCCAATAACTTTGGACACTGGTTGTATTTGAAGGCGTTTAAGAATTTGGAATTTTAACCAACAAAAAAGCCACTCCAATTGGAAGCGGCTTTTTTTTGCTGTAGGGGGAGAACAGGAACTTATTGATATTGGCTATCTTTTTAATAGATAATTAGATAATAAATCATTGATAATCAATATAAATATAATTTTACTATCATTTTAAATAGCAACGGAATTCAATTTTAGTGTCACCTATAGTGTCACCTAATATTAATTTAATTCGTACCTTTCCAAAAAGGGAAGGAACTATGTCACGTAAACCACAAGTTAATTTTAGAATAAAGCCAGAAGGAAAAGATGGTTTTTCTAATATCGTATTAGACTTTGCTTATCAAAAGCGTAGGTTAAGATATGAGTTTGGGCAATCAGTAAAGCCTAATGATTGGAATGACAATAAACAAAGAGTTAAGAACAAGCTAACAACTACAAATGATGGAAAGTTTGCTTTAAATGACATGCTTGATAATTTAGAGACTGCTTGTTTACGCGCCTATTCAGAAGCGTTAAAGGATGGTATTCCTGACCCTATTATTTTAAAACGGACCCTTGATTTACTTATAGATAAGAATCATAACAAGGCAAGTGATCCTAATAAGCCAACCTTATTTACGCTTGCTCAAAGATTTATTAAAGGAGAAATCAAGTTTAAGGGTAAAGATAAGAGTAAAGAAACCTTAGATAATTATGCTGCTGTAGCAAAACACCTTTTAGAATATCAAGAATATTCTAAAAGTAGGGTAGATTTTGATACCATAGATTTAGACTTCTTTTATTCCTATGTAAACTATTTAAAGAACATAAGGAATCTAAAAGTGAATACTGTAGCCAAAGATATTGCCATCATTAAAGTATTTATGGGAGAAGCTGTAGACTTAGAGTATACAGATAACATGAAATTTAAGCATAAGAAGTTCTCTTATAATGAGGAAGATACAGAACACGTGTATTTGACGGAAGATGAACTCGCTAAATTATATGCTTTAAAGATTGCTAATAAGAAACTGGATGAAGTACGAGACCTTTTTATATTTGGTGCATGGGTTGGATTAAGGTTTTCGGATTTTAGTAATATAAAACCTGAAAATATCATTCAAATAGATGGTGACTATTTTATAAAGACAATTACACAAAAAACTAAGGAGTTGGTTATAATACCATGTAATCCAGTTATTTTGGAAATTTTCGAAAAATATACCGACCGCCCTAATAAGCTTCCTAAAACAATAAGTAATCAAAAATTTAATGATTACATAAAAGACGTTTGCAAATTAGCTGAGTTTACTGAAGTAGGCAGGATTAGTGCAAGGCCAAAGGATATTTTAGCAGATTTGGTTTCCAGCCATACTGCACGAAGGTCTTTTGCAACCAACTATTATTTGCAAGGGTTTCCAACAATTGATTTAATGAAAATTACAGGACATAGAACTGAGCGCTCTTTCTTGAAATATATTAGGGTAAGTAAATTAGATACTGCTAAACGATTGAGTGAGCATATTAAGGCGAATTGGAGCAAGAAATTGTTTGTGTTAGGCTCATAGTTGTTTTTAAAATAGTTGTCCATTGTAAAACTATAATTTCTTTTAAATCTGTCTATAGTTTAATATTTCCGACTCTGATTTTTATAGAACTCCTTTCTTATTGTACTTGTTTTTAGGATGCTTTTTCCGTTAATAAAGAAAGCGCAAATCGAGAACTTATTTAACCTTTTAAAATATATACTTAAAATTTAAGGTATATATTAATTGAGTATGTTAAAAATGTCATTTAATTAATTTATTTCTTAATAAAAAATTAGTATTTATACTCATTTTTTTATTTGAACCATATTGTAAAATTGCAATAGATATTTCTTCTGGATTATCTATTACCTAATAATAACAAAATTTTAAATTCTTTAAAAATTAAATTATGGTCAAAAATTTTAACCTCGGAATAGCTTTAGCTTTTGTATTTATTGCTTTCTCAACTTCTGTTGCATTAGTTGGATGTAAGAAACAAACAAATATTCAAATTGAGAAAATTAGTGATGAACAAATTATCGATGCTATATTAGATACAAAGGAGTATGCTGAAATTAATAAGAATTTAATTAAAATTATTGAACTTTCGAAAAATAATTCAGGTGTAAAAGTAAGCACAGAAGATTTGGATTTAGTAGTTAAAAATATAAAATCAATATCTGGAATAACTAAATTTTTAAAAGAATTGGGGATTGTCAAATACGAAGAAATTGTAGAATTGAATATGCAAAATTTTAATTTATTTCAGAAAATTATAACGGGAATACCTGGCTTTGAAAATAAAACAATTAACCAAATATCTTCTTTATTTAACAAGGCTCACATTGAAAACGAGCGAAATTTTACAAAAGGCGAAAGATTAAAATATGTTACAATGGATATCTGCTCAAGTGCTTATACGATTGGACTGAAATCATGTGACGATCAACTAGCGATAGAACTAGCAACTGCTGCAACTGCTGGAGCAGCAGCTGCAATTGGTGGTACTCCAGCGGCAGGAGCGGTATTGTTTTTTGGAGGAATAGGAATTGCTTATATTCACGAAAACTCTTGTAGACAAAATGTGTTAAATGAGTGGATAAATTGCAGAAAAGAGCATCCTATAAATTAACAAATAAAACTAATTCATTTTTTATGAACAAAAAAAATATCATAATTATTATAGTAGGATTAATTACTCTAATAATTTTAGCAATAGTCAATGAATATTTTAGAAGAAGCCTTGTTATACCTTTTGATTATTATCGAATATTTTATTTTATTACATTAATATTTGTTACTTTATTTTTATATAGGTATTCAAAAAATACTGGAAAAGATAAAATTTTTCTTAAATGGCTTTTAGTTTTTTTATTGTTGGCAACATTAATTTATTTTTGCCTAACATTAGTATAAAATAGTTTATAAAATATATAAATTATTTGAGAGGTTTCATCCATTAACAAGTAATCGTGTATTTCCATTGCGATTAATAAAGTATTTATTGTCATAAATTAGCTTGACAATCATTTTAGCTTTATAAATATAGTTTTTGAATATATAAAATACTCAATTATGTCAAAAAATATTCTACTGTTTGGTGCTGGCGCAAGTTTTGGTTCAGATTATTACGGCACACCCCCTTTAGGTAACAATTTGTTTTCAGAATTAAGAAAATTTAATCCAAAAGGTTGGAGTGAATTACCAAAAGAATTTGTTGATCTTTTTGCTAATGATTTTGAACAAGGTATGATTAAATTAGCTACTCTGAGACCACATGACATTTCTATATTACAAAGAGCAATGGCATCTTATTTTTTTACTTTTCATCCAAGGACTTCCAATTTATATTTTAAACTTGCAAACAAATTAAAGCAATACCCAAAGCAACTAGCAATATCAACTTTGAATTATGAAAGGCTACTTGAGATTTCTTTTTTGAGTGCAGGTTTTAAATTAATGATTGGTCAAGTAAAAGAGGATGAAATTGAATTTAATCTTCCACATGGATGTTGCCATTTGTTTTGTGAGTCAGTTAGAGGTGAATCAAGTGCGGTAAGTTTATCTGGATTAAATGTAGCAATTAATGGAGAAATTAAAATTATATCTGACACAATTGAATTTAATTATAGAATTAGCAAAGATGCATTTCCTCCAGTTATGTCTTATTATGAACCAGAGAAAAGGTCTACTGCTGGACAAAATTTTTTGAATGAACAAAGAAATAGACTTAATAGTTTGGTCTCTAATGCAGAAAGAATAATAATTATTGTTGTAAAAATAAGAGAACACGACACTCATATTTGGGAAGCTATTAAGAATTCTAACGGCAGATTTATATATTGTTCAGGTAAAGGTGAAAAAAAATACTATGATTTATGGGTAAAAAATAACAGAGCAAATAAGGAAAATGTATTTATTAACGGGTCTTGGTCTGATAAATTTGATGATGTTTTCAATGAATTAGTTTAAATTTCACAATTAATATATGACTCAGATTGATTGAATATTTAACTTTCTTCTCTGATCTAATTGTTACGAGAATAGAATGCAAGCTTTTTTTTGCTTCGCCCATTATAGAACTTTCTTTGAATAAAATTCTAAAGATTTCTTTAACTAAATAGTTGACCCAATGCCAAAATCTGGAGCGATAGATTTTTGAAGCTTAAGGAATTGTAGTTTCTCTCAGAGAATGTTGCATAAATGATTACTTGTTAAATTTTCTTATATAATTGTTATTTATCCCTATAGAATTGAATTTATTTAAACCTTATATAAACCATTTCTAATCGCATATTTTACAATTCCTATTGAATTTCTAACATCAAGATCGTTTTTGATTTTTATTCTTATGCCATCAATGGTTTTCTTGCTTAAGTACATTTCTTTCGCAATCTCGTCAGAATTTAATTCTTCACATAGAAAATTAATTATCTTAATTTCTTTATCATTGAATGAAACTAAATTTCTATAATTTTTTGTAGATCCTTTTGTTTCAATTAAATTTATTATACTACTTTCTACTCTTTTACAATAGTAGTCATCCCCATTCAAAACTGTAGTAATAGCTTTCATTATTTCTTCTTTATCAGCACTTTTTAAAATGTAACCATTGGCGCCGGCATCCATCATTTCCATAATTGAGCTTCTTTCATCATTCATTGTCAATGCAATAACTTTAATATCATTGAAATGTGTAGCTATAAAACTAGTTGCATCTATGCCATTTAAAATTGGCATATTTATATCCATAAGAATTAAATCTGGTTTAACAAATTCAAGTAATTTTAATAAATTATCACCGTTTTCAGCCTCTGCAATTATTTCAAATCTGTTATCTAAGTTTAGCATAGTTTTAAGACCATCTCTAAATAGAGGATGGTCTTCAGCAATAATAATAGTTATTTTATTTTCCATCTGAAATAGGAATTTTAATTAGATATTCTAACCCTTTTCCTTTAGGGCTTATTATTTCGATTATTCCATTTAATATTTCAACTCTGTTAGTAATATTAGTTATTCCATTCCTTTTACTAGAATCTAAATCAACTGAAATACCAACTCCTTCATCTTTAGTTCTTATAAAAAGGTGATTTTTGTTGTGTGCGAAATTTATATCAAGTTTATCAGATGTTGAATGTTTAATTGTGTTGATAATTATCTCTTTTAATATCCAGTAAATTTGCGCTTTTGATTTTTGATCAAATAAGCTATCTATCTCAATATCATCTATATTAGTTGTAGTCTTTATTTCAACCCTACTAAAATTTTCGTATATCATATCCTTTATGGCGTTATTCAAATTATTTTTGTTTAATGCACTTGGGTATATATCATTTGTTATTTTATGTAATGTATTCAATCCCTCACTTACTGCGGTTATTGTTTTCTCTAAAGTGTCACTGTCAAGATTGTCTTTATTTAACGTAGATAGATACATTTTAGTAGTAGATAGTAATGCACCAAATTCATCATGAAGGTCCTTTGAAATACGTCTTCTTTCCTCTCCTCTACCTAAATACTCTGCATTTAGTTTTTCTAAAAAAAGTATTCTATTTTTTTGATATTGCTTGTATACCAAATATAGAAACAAGATAAGTACAAAGAATAACCCAGTTGCTATTATTAAAATGATGATATAAGTCTCTTTGTGTTCTTGATGCATGTTAGGCAATAAATGAATAAAATATTTGTCATAAAATTAACTAATATATAAATATTCGCGATTGATTTTAAGACATGTATATTTCCATCATAATTAGAATATAAGAACTCAAATATTAGTCTGAAGGATAAATTTAACAAAAGCGAAAGAATAATTATAATATTTGCTTCTCTAAAAAACGATCTATAGTTTTTATTTAAATTAATTACTAATGCGTAAGATATTTGTCCGAAAAGAATAATAGCCGATAGGGCATTAAAATACTTTTCAGCCTCATAAATTTTATGTAATAATGTATTTTCAATTACCCAAAAAGCAATAATAGGTAGTATAAATAATTTATTTATTTTTTTGTAACCCAATATTTTTGTAATTAAAAGTATTAATAATATTAATTCTAACAAGAAATATAAATTTGCAAGAGTATTTGCAAATTTAAAATACTTTGCATTAATCATTCTATTTGTAATTACTTCAGTTATATAACTTGCAATTATATATAAATAGAATGTTAAGTAAAACCTTTCGCCTTTATATAATTTAATCAAACTAAATATTGAAGAAATAAGTCCAATTTGAATTAGTAAAAAGACAATATTTATATTCAATGTAATTTTTTTATAATTTGATCATTTTCTGGAGGGCAAATCGGGGGGCACCTAGTACTGACTTCAATAACATATTCATCTTCCGTATTTATATTGCTTGAAACACTCTGTCCTTTAATCGTTACTTCGTTTCCATTAGAATCTACTCCTACAAAAATTGCACATATCTCTTTATTATTATCCATACCATAATGTATTCTAATTTTTACGCAATCAGGTTGGTTAATTAGTGCTACAAAAGCTTCTGCATCATATGTTTCAGTATTAGGTAATGTAAATTCTCCAGTAAATACCTTTGATTTGTATTCAAGGTAGGTTTTAACCATTAATTTACCTTCAGATAGGGGCATGAGATTTTTCATAAAATATAATTTTCAGCAATTATACTTATATATTAATTTACAAAATGAGTATAAATACTGATTTTATACTCTTTTTGAAACGCTTTCTTGTAATATTGTAAATTTTTCTTTCTCTGTTTTAAGAAGCTCTTCGTACAACCTTTTGTTTTCCTCAACTGCTTCAATATATTTTTCCAGTGGATTAAATGTACACTGATAGTTAAATGCACTTGCATCATGGAATGTATTAATGAAATTATTCACTGCATCTTCAGTCATTCTTTCAATAATATCTTTAGAAACATTCATTGCTTTAGCAATATCTATTAAAAACCTTTGATCAATGATTTCTTTTTGCTCTAATTGACTTATTGCCTGTTGTGACATATCAAGTCTTGTTGCTAGTGTTTCTTGCTTCATACCTATAATTTCACGAATTTTTTTGATGTTTTTGCCTTGATGAATGGTTTGCATAATCTTAGTTGTATTTAACAAGTAATTTAATGTAAAGTACAAGAATGACTTGTGAAAATTACAAATAATTTTAATTCCTCTAATACTTGATATTTCAACATGAAATCAACTAAGAAAATTGCAAAGTCGCCAGATTTGAGAGAATTGTATCATCAGAAAGAAGTGTTGGCCATTCTTAAACTTTGGTTGTTTTATTCTAGTCAATCAAAAGAAAAACTTGAAACAGAGAAATTCAAGCTATTTCATCTACAACTTTCCAATTTTATCAAAGAAAACTGGTAAATTAGAAATATATCTCTCTTTTATTGATAAATTCAACAGTTTAGTCTAAAAATTTAATTAAATTGGAATTATATTTCTAATAATGGTATAATTATTAGAAAATATCATTAATTTAGATCAAATTAGAAATATATTTCCAATGAATAATCAAAAAATTGGCAAAATCATACAAGAAAGAAGGGATTATTTGAATCTAACTCAAAAAGATGTGGCGGAAATGGCAGGAATTACTTTCAAATCTATTTCTGAAATTGAGCTAGGTATAAGGAATCCCTCTATAAATACCTTAAACAGCATTTTAGATGTGCTGGGGCTAGAATTGTCGGTTCAAATTAAATCAATGATCTAATGAAAGCAGGCGTGTTTAATAATGGCATTTTAGCAGGCATATTGGAAAAGCGATTAGATGGAAGTTATGCATTTGAATATGATGAATCGTATTTGCAAAATGATAATAACCCTTCTATTAGCTTAACATTACCGAGGAGCATTAAAAGGCATGAATCTCAAAAGTTGTTCGCTTTTTTCTTTGGTTTATTGTCTGAGGGGGTAAATAAAACCATTCAATGCAGGTTATTGAAAATTGATGAAAATGATCATTTTGGCAGATTATTGTTAACAGCACAGGAAGACAATATTGGTTCCATTACAGTAAAACCTTTATAAAAAATGAAATGCTTAGGATGCTATAAAAAAATAGAGAAGAATGAATATTGCTTATCATGTAGAAAAAAACTATTTGATGGGAAGCGTGTACCTACTGTATTAGATTTTGATAAGCCTAAGGCTGAGAATATGACAATTTACAACGAGCACTCAAAAAGAATGTCAATTTCTGGAGTGCAGTTAAAATATTCACTAAGACTCAATGGAAATAAGCTAGAATTATCTGAAACGAATGGTCAATATATAATTAAGCCAATACCAACAGCAGACCATTTAGAAATGATGGAAGATGCACCTGAGAATGAGCATTTGAACATGCAAATTGCATCACAAATTTTTAATATCAAGACTGCGCATAATGCTTTAATCTATTTCAAAGACGGCACACCTGCCTATATCACGAAAAGATTTGATGTAAAAGGAGATGGGACTAAATACGTACAAGAAGATTTTGCACAAATAACAAATAGAACCAAAGAAACCCATGGCGAATCATACAAATATGATAGTAGTTATCTTGAAATAGGTGAGCTGATAAAAAAATATGTACCAGCCTCAATAGTAGCCATCGAAAACTTCTTTAAGATAATTTTATTTAATTATATTTTTTCAAACGGCGATGCGCACTTAAAAAACTTCTCATTAATCAGAAACGATTTTGGTGAAATGGAATTATCCCCTTCTTATGATCTAATGAGTACAATTATTCACACACCAGGTGAGAATGATACAGCGTTAGAGTTATTTGATAAAGACTTTGACTTAGCGTATTATGCCACTTATGGACATTATGGTCGAATGGAGTTTGTTGAATTTGCAAAGCGACTTGGAATAGTTGAGGTAAGGTATTTAAGAATTATAGAAGAGTTTTTCGAAAAAAAGGGAAAAGTATTTCCTATGATAGAAGGTGCTATATTATCAAATGCGGCCAAGCAATTTTTGTTGAAAAATTTACAATTTAGACTTAAGCGATTACAGTAATAATTTTGATTACTTATTATCTGCATTTAATCTGAGGACATCTTTTTAAGATTTATAGACGTGATTAGTATAAATACTAAAAATCATGTTGCTACCTATATTTAGTATTTATACTGATATAATATTTCTATTTCAATTTTAAATTTACTTATTACTAGTAAAAATTTAATCCATAATTAATTATTAAAAATGGACGTATTGATGTACGAAAACATTTAAATCTTATTTAATTAAAAAAAAACTATGAAAAAAACAATTTTCCCATTTATTGCGGTTTTTACATTAATCGCACTTTTAGTAACAATCGAAGCTTCATCTCAAGAAGTAGTAATTGAAGATGGTGGCAAAGTGACATGTTATGGAAGATGGACAACCGGAGGAGTAGAAAATTTCACTCAGTGTAATGGTTGTTCAGTGATTAGTAATGTAAGTAGTCCTGCTGACAAGAGTGAATGCAGGCCCTAAAAAATTTTAACTTTTACAAAGGGAAACCTACTAAAAATGGGTTTCCTTTTTTTTATATGAAAAAAAATATTTTTTTATTAACAGTTCTTTTTCTTTCTAGTTGTAGTAACCCAAGAAATGAATATGTAAAACAGTATTTGGAGGATCGTCCTGAGTTTCAAGTATTGAAAATTAAATTAGATAATAGTCTAGAATCATATAGCAGTATATCTAACGATATTTCAAAATCAATTGATTACTTCAACTCTTTTACTGTAATAAATATTATTAATACAGATTGTGGATCATGTTATGAAACTATGGAACGGTGGAACGAATATTTAAAAAATGATAGAGGTTTAATTAAGGTTGTTTTTATTGCAATAGGTGAACCAAATGAATATTTTAAAAATTATTTTTCTCATAATAGTAGTTTAAAATTTTATGTTTATTTAGATAGAGAAGGTAAGTTTTGTGAAAGAAATGATTTGACAAAGTATAAAAAAGAAACTTTTCTAATTGATAAGGATGGAAATATAATTTTATACGGAGACCCTACAAAGTCAGTAATTATTGAAGAATATTATAAATATATTATATATGGAAAGTAGTCGACAATATTTATACATAACATTGTTTCTCCTGCTAATTATTTACTCTTGTAATAATAAGAATCAATTTTTTCGAATTGACGAACCGTTTGAAATTATATCTATTAAGGAGAATAAGCGTGTAATGCAATATGTAAAAGGACATCGTTTAGATTGTATATCATTTAATAAAATTAAACTTATTGGAATAGCAGATTCAATAGCAATTTTAATCGACGATAGTGCTAGGCCAAGAATTCGATATTTTAATTTAATCAATGAAAAGGAACTCGGCAAATTTTTATCTGACAGGTCAAATTCGAATTTTTTAATAAATCCAATATATTACAATCAATTTTATTATAGAGAAGGTCGTTTATACTATAATTTAATAGATTTAAAAAATAATTATATTCTTAGCATTGATTTGTATAAATCAATGTCAGATTCAAACTATCGGTTTACAGCAAAGGAATTTATACCTTACAAGCTGGCGCTTAGATTCAATTCCCTTTTTACTACAAACGACTCGCTTTACATAGGAACATACAGAGGTAATCGTGATCTTAAAAGAAGTATTGGGGGTAAATTATTTCTTTATAATCAAAGGGCAAATAGCCTTAGTTTCTCTCCATATTCTCCAGATGTTTCTCATGAAGGATTTATGAAAATGGATGAGTATCCGTATTACTATTATAATTACTCTTGCTTTAATGAAAAGAAACAAATACTTGCATCATTTAATAGATTATTTCATCAAGTTGATTTTGTTGATTTACGAAGTGGAAAAAAAATATCTGTTCTAAATAAAGAAAAGTCTTCTCCACCAGACATTGATTCTGCATTTCCAATGAAGTTAAGCACTCCTGAATATTACTACTCTGTATTTGCAGGTTCCAAATATGCATATGGTTTGTGTTTAAATGGACAGCATAAAAATTTTATTGAAGATTCTACTGGAACAGAACTTCATTTATATGAGTGGGGCGGCACACTTAAAAAAAAGATAAAACTAGATAAATCTAGGTTAATATCTTTTATTGTAATTGAAAAAGAAGGGCTATTATTTGCATCACATTACTCTGAAAGCAAAGGATTTTCAATAATTAAGTATAACATCGGAATAAATTAAGTTATGTCAAGCACAAAATCATATTTATTTATTGTGGTATTAATTACATTAAATGTTGTAGTTCTTTATAAATTGTATCACTCGCGAATGGATATAAAAAATTTAAAATTTAGGATAGATAAAAAAAATGATCAAATTGTATCAATCAAAAATACCTTTTACAAATTGGAGTCGAGTAAAATGGCAGCAGACCGTTTAGAAGGTAGTGATTGCATCGAAAATTTCCCTGATATAGTTAAAACTAATGAACCTATTCTGATTTTTCGAATTCATGAAAATAATTGTAATGATTGTGTAGAACAAGCATTACAAAAGCTTGAAGAAGTTCGAAGGCACAGGAATATTAATATTATAATACTAGCGAAATATCCGAGTTTGTCAAGTGTAAGATTAAATTTTAAAATCAATTTCCCAACTTATATTTTTAGAGAACTTAAGCAAGATTCTTTAGCAAATACAAAGCCATATTTCTTCGTTTTGAAAAATGGTAAAATGGAAAATGTTTTTTTTCCTGATTGGGAGATGCCAGAACTTCTTTCAAATTATATTGGGCGGTTAAAAATTTATCAAAATATTTAATTACATGAAAAGACTTTTTATTTTTTGTGTTTTAAACATTTGTTTCTTTTGTCAAAATATAAATGGACAAGTAATTGGTACTGTAAGCGATTCAGTCGAAAATAAAAAAATATATAAAGCATCGGTCAGTATTGTTAGGCCCATTGATTCAGTTTTAGTATCCTTCACTCGAACAGATTCTCTTGGAAAATTTATAATTCAAACTAGTGAGAGTGGATTATTTATACTCAGAATAACTTTTCCAGAATTTGCACCAATTAATGATACAATTTATATTTCTAAAGATGGTATTATTAGTGATCTTGGTAATTTTAATTTGCTAACTAAAATTCATATTTTAAAAGAAGTTATTGTTAAACAAAGTTTTTCAGCAATTAGATTTAACAAAGACACAACCGAATTTAATACTGATAGATTTAATATACGCCCTGGAGCAATTGCGGAAGATTTGATTAAGAAATTTCCTGGATTCACTGTTGACAGAAATGGTCGAATTTCATTTCAAGGTCAAAATATTACAAGTGTTCTTGTCGATGGTGAAGAATTTTTTGGGAATGATCCAACAATGGTAACAAGGAATATAAATGCACTTGATATAAAAAAAGTACAACTTTACGATAAAAAAAGTTTGAATACATCATTAACTGCAATAGATGATGGCATTTCAAAAAAACAACTAAACGTTGTTCTCAAAGAGGATGCAAAAAAAGGATATTTCGGAAAAGTGGAAGCCGGAACAAATGCAAACAAGTTTTATCAGGGAAAAGCTACAACAAATCGATTTACATCAATAAGTAAGAAAGGAGTTTATTCTGCTTTTGACAATACGGGTCAAAATGGTATGAACTACTATGAGGAATCTGATTATGCTGGAATAATTACATTATATGATGGCAATAGTGTTCGTTTTTCAACACCTCAGGATGAATTTTCTTCTGATGTTATAGGGTTGCCAGAAAATATAAGTAGTGCATTGATGTTCAATCAAAAATATGAATTTAATGCCCTAAAATATAGCACAGTTAATAACTATGCTTATAAAAAACAAGGTACTTCAGGTAATGAAAGTATTACAACAACATTTTTCTTGTCAGATTCTGTATTTATATCTAAAAGACAACGAACTTTTAGTGCAGATAAGTATAAGCATTCAATTAATACAAGAAACGAGATAATTATAGACTCAATGAAAACGTTAAATATCAACCTTAAAGGTTCGATATTGGAAGGTTGGGAAAATAGCAAGTCACTTGGAAGTTATATGAGTCAGAATAATATTTTGGTTAATGAGAGCTTAGGTAATACAAGTAATGATTTTAGAAATTCAAATTCACGAATTGATTGTTATTTTAGAAATAAAATGAAGAAAAAAGGAAGTTCTGCTTCTTTTACATTTCTGTATGAAACCTCAATTATGAAAAATAGAAATATATTAGATAATCAAATTAAATATTATTCAATTGGATCGTTAGCTTCTCTTGAAGTTAATAATCAAATTAGAAATTCAAATTTTAATAATCAAGCAATTCAATCCTCTTTGGGTTTTATCGTACCCGTTTCGGCTAAATCAAATTTATCAATTAGTTATACATTTACCAATAGTAATAGTAATCAGGATATTCATACATTTTTGAAACAAAGGAGCAATTATGACTCAATAAATCCAAGTTTGTCTGGGATGTATCTTATTTCTACTTCGAGTAATAGATTTGCAACTGCATTTAACACTAATTGGGAAAAATCAAGCCTTAGATTTTCAATGGTTTATCAATTACTAAATTTGAAACATATCAATCAACTCAATCAAGATAGAATTAATAGAAATTTTAACAATGTTTTCCCTTCTATTTCTTATAAAGCCCCTATCAGTAAATCTGGGTCCTTGACAATTAGTTATACAGGTAACTCACAGCAGCCTTTAGCTAATCAGTTACAGCCAACCCCTAATAATATCGATCCTTTAAATATTTATGTTGGCAATAACCTCCTTAAACTGGCTTTTTCTAATATTGCCGCGTTTAACATAGCGGATTATAATACATTGAAAAATAGAAACCTTTCGTTTACTGCATCTTATACGTTCATAAATAATGCTTTTGGCACTAGTAATACGATTGATAGTTTTGGAAAAAGAGAAATTAAGGCGATAAATGTGAATGGTAATAGATCGTATAACTTTGTATTAATTTATCATAAGCAATTTAAAAAAGAATTATTAACCATTGATATAGCCCCTCGGGTAGGAGGGGGTACAATTGTGAATTCCACCAATGGAGCATATTTCGTTACCAATACAAATCGCTTTAGTCTCGGAATAAGGATTGACAAACAATTTGGTGAGCTAATTGATACCTATATTTGGTATGTCCCTGAGTGGAATACTTCTCAAACAGCATCTTTGTCACATCTGACAACCTACGCTATTCAGTTTTTAAAGAGTGGATTCGAATTTAATTTAAAGAATGGTTTTCTTATAAGGGTCGATAACAATACTGAATTTAGACCTAGACTATCTGACGTTTATCAAAATCAAACAGTTTCGATTTTTGATCTTGCAGTTGAGAAAAAAATTTCAAAAAAAAATGATTTCCGTGTAATCTTTTCCGGTAAAGATATCTTAGGTCAACAAATTGGATTTGAAAGAAATATTGGAACAAACTTTGTCTCGGAAGATATTTATACTGTTGTGCAGAGGCATTTTCTTTTGACACTGAGATGGCGATTTAGCGTAAACCGAGCAATTAAAATAAATGAATAAAAAAATGTATGAAAACTATCCAATGTATTTTAGTAGCGATGATGTTCAAATTTACTGTTTCAGGCCAAGAAATTATTGATTTTGGAAAAATTACATTCGAAAAGAAAATAAATGTGCACAAGGATATAGAAGGTTCTATTGGAGAACAATTTAAAGCATCAATACCTAAATATCAGGTTACTTATTTAAACCTATTTTTTGGTAATAACAGAACTTATTTTGAAAAGGCAGGTAATCTTCTTGAAAAAATACCTTTTATTTTTGATGAGAATTCTATTGACGATAAAATTTGGGTAAATCTATCCGAAAAAAAATATATAAAGCAACAAAACATCTTGGAAGATGTTTTTGTTATTCAAGATAGTTGTGTTAATTTTAAATGGAAACTAATAAGCGAGACTAGGAATATAGCTGGATTTGAATGCTATCGAGCCGAAACGATTATAAATGATTCTGTATTTGTAATCGCTTTTTATAGTGATAAAATAAATGTAAGCGGCGGGCCATTAAATTTCAATGGGTTGCCAGGAATGATACTTGGGATGGTAATTCCACGCTTAAATATGACACTTTTTGCATCTTCGTTTGAATACAAACAGCACAAACTCCCTAATGCAGTTGCTGTTCCCTCAAAAAATTACTTATCACAGGGTGATTTTAGAAAAAAATTGTCTGATTTTATTAGTTCAAGAAATAACTTTCCTCCGTCAGTTTATTTGCGATGGTTATTGTAATATTTAAAAATAGTATACGAAATCAAAATATTATAGGTTCTCAATGATTTAGAAATTTATTTTCAATTTATTATTTTCATTGGCTGCATAACAATCAACAAATGGATTATATCTTATTAATTTTTGTGATTTCACTGCTCTCAGCTTTAAAGCACAAAGCTCGCTCTCATTAATGAAATCTTTTAGGAATATAATCATCCCACTTAATTTTATCCCTCGGGCTTTTATCCCCAGTAATATTTTTTGCAAGTGACTCTAATGCTATTTTTGAATTAAGGGCACTTTCATAGTCTTCAATGTAATTTGCAAAAAACAATACATAATCCTTTTTGTCTCTTTGAGAATAACTATTTATACTAAAGAACTTGTATATAGCATAATCTATAATCTTTTTTGGAAACCTTGGTGGTATTCGAAGTTTTAACTTTTTCTCTAACGGTTTTGCAGGTATTACTAATCCATTGGAAAATATCAAATCAACTTCCTCTATTGTTAAAAGTGTTTTAAACTCATCATTACTAGATTTTTCAATTTTTTCTTTATATAAAAAAGAGAAGAGGTGACGAATCTCATCAATTGACATTTTACCATCAATTTTTTGATTTTTCTTTGTTTCCCAATAGTCTACTAAAGTTTCAGAAATATTATCTTCGTTTTCTATTTTTATGTCTTCTTCATTTTCACTCAGGTCTATATTTATTTCATTTACTTTTATCCATTGCTGTAATTCCTTAGCAATTGATGGCAAAAGATAGGAAATGCTGTCTTTTGCTATCAATTGTTGAAGAAAATATCCATATGCCTCTTTATTGCCATTATAGTTATCATATAATTGAAAGTCTATAAACTCTTTTAGATTAATTTTTGAATAGTGTAGTTCCATCAATTTTAATGCAAAAAGAATCTTAAATGTTTCATCATTTACATAGGATCTACTAAAGTTGAGATTCCTATCCATGTCATAAAAGTCGCCTTCATGATTGAAGAAGTCTGGAATCATATTACTTGACTTGTTTTCTTCCTCCAACCTTAAGTATTTATCATAATAACCATCTGTTTCCTGTATAGTTGGTTTTTTTAAGAAAGGCACAACTTCAGAATTTATCACAGCTTTTTTTAAAGTGTCGAATATATGTTTTGCATTAATTGGTATTACCTTACTTTCAATCAATTTGTTTGCATAGTTTTTTAACGCAGATAGTTCTATATGGTAGTCAATCTCTTGTGGGTAATTCATACAGGTATTTTAATAACAAAAATAGTGATAAACCACTTCAGAAAGGACAGATCTACTTCTTTTAGTTACATGCTTTTTTAAATGGAATTTGATATTTTAGAAAATATCAAGTAATTAAATGTTATTTTCTAAAATAATATTTAATCAGCAAAAGTATACGTCGACGACGTACACAACGTATACGTTTCTTTGATAAAAACCAATGATATCAATGGTTTTGTTAGCAGGCATAATTAGTTTTGCCTAACAAATCAAATGATATGAAAATTGATGAAATAAGATTGTGTGAATTTTGTCATGGAGTTGTTCCAGACGCACGCAACAGGAATAGTAAATATTGTAGCGATACCTGCTATAGTAAAAACAAGGCCGAGCTGGCTATTGATATACAAAAGAAGAAGGTACATGCTCTACTGATTTTAACGAATGATGAAATTATACATGATCTGTATTTAAAGTATGAGTCAAAATTCTATATCACAGCAAAGGAACTAATTGACAGAAATTTTAATTGGACAATATATAATGCAGCAATTACCATTAACAATCTTCCAGCCAAATCCCTTATTCGTTATGGCTATACACTATTTAATAATCAAACCGTACAACTATGGAAACTTTAAGTACACTACTTTCAAATGATATTGGCTACCTAAATGCCCTTAGGCATGCACCTCTTGTTCCTCCAGCAGCACCTTTGGTATCAGCCCCGGCAGATATTAAGTTCCCGACTACAAAGTTTAAGATTCCAACCTGGGGATGGATTATGGCAGTGGTTGGTGTGGCAGCTTTCGGGTTTTATAAATGGAAGGTATATCAGGACAAGATAAACTCCAATAATTTTTAATATTTGGATATTTCGAATCAAATATTATTAAGTGGTATTAGTCCCAATCAATTGGTTGAATTATTACGTCCAATGATTAGGGAAGAGGTACGCCTTGTAATGGCAGAACAGGAGGAGAAGCTAATTTCACCTGCTGAAGCTTGTAAGCTATTCAAGCCTGCTATAACCAAAGCAACATTAGCTTCATGGACAGAAAAGGGTTGGCTACAGGAGCATAGAATTGGGGGAAGGGTATTTTACCTCCAGTCTGAGATATTGGCCAGTACTTTGAAGCTAGGAAAGTATAGGGGTCTTTGTGCTTAGATTTTATTTATATTCTTTCACTTTGACTATACTCTGAACCATTTCACTAAAGTAATTTTTAATAAAAAAAAGGAAACAGTATAAGTACTGATTCCTTTTTTTTATTAAATACTAAATTTGCATATATGTTTTCCTTTGTTAAATTTCAACAATAATATCGCAATTATGAAATTTTGTTATTTTGATGAATCTGGCACAGGTCATGAGCCTTTTGCAGTAATGGTTGGAGTAATTGTAGATACACAAAGAATGCATTTAACAAAAACAGATTGGTCTGAATTACTTGAAACGTTTTCAAAAATAATTGGGAAAAAAGTTGATGAATTACATACCAGAGAATTTTATAGGGGTAATGGAATTTGGAGAAATTCAAATACTGGACATATAAGAGCTAAGATTATATTAGCAATACTTGATTGGTTGAAAAAAAGGAAGCATAAAATTACATTTTCGGCAGTAGAGAAGTCAGTTTTTAATAAAGATTTAAAATCTGATGAAAAATTAAAAGAAATTGGAAGTCTTTGGTCATATATGGCATATCATCAAGCATTATCAATTCAAAAACATCAGCAAAACGAAGAAAAAACAAAAGGTCATACAGTTTTAGTATTTGATAGAGAAGTTAAAGAAGAAGCAAAATTTTCTGCTTTAATTTTCAATCCGCCACCTTGGACAGATTCCTATTATACAAAACATAAAAATCAAGATAGATTAGACCAGATTGTAGACGTTCCTTATTTTGCTGATTCAAAACATGTACATTTACTTCAAGTTGCAGATCTATTATCATATTTTATTAGGCTATATTTAGAGATAGTAAATAATCATACGAAAGAATCTTATGTTGGAGAATTGGACTTTCTAGAAAATGTAATAGAAATTGTCAAAACTCTATCCTTGCCAAAGCGCACAAGGTATTTAAGCACAAAGCAATGTGACTGTTCAATTTTATTTACTAAATATGCTCCTAGTCAAATTAAAACAATATAATTATTTATCAATGGCAATCCTAAACTATCAGCAAAGATTAACTAACCTTACACAAAGGAGGTTTGATAGAGAATTAAATGATTCATTTCTAAGCAAGACTTTCAACCGAACAGATATTCCAGATAATCTCAAATATTTAGCAGAGTCAATGAGGCCAATCTCTAAGAGATCGACTGATAAGACCATTGAAGCAGCGCTTAGGGTTCAAAAACATTTAGAAGGCAAGTATCAACTAAATTTTACTAATGCTTATCGGACTCAGGGTTCAATCATGACCAACTCGCAGATTAAAGTAAGTGACTTTGATTTACTCGTAATCATTGATAGATATCATTATGTAGCACCAGGCATACCCGTTGCTAATCCTTATAAAGGGGAACCAGAGGATGATATTTCCGAACTAAGACAACAGACGTTCAAAATTTTGAAAGATATATACGATGAAATTGATAATACTAATGAAAAAAGCATCACTATATTCAACAAAGCATTGCAAAGAAAAGTTGATGTTGTCTTTGGGTTTTGGTATAACACCCCAGAATATAACAGGTCTAGTGATGAATATTACCGAGGTATAAAATTCAAGCCAATTCAACCTCAAGCCGATTTTCCATTCGCGCATATTAGACATGTAAATGCAAAAGGAGATCTTACTGTTGATGGTTCAAGAATGGGAATAAGGCTTTTAAAGACACTCAAGGAGGATTGTGAAGAGAATTTAAACGAAATTACTAGTTTCCAGTTAACTTCAATTGTACATTCAATTGATGATTCAAAAATATCTTATGAATCAGGAGCAGAAATTAAAATTGCTCAATCAATTTCTAATCAATTCAGTATGATAATAAATAATGATGATTATAGGAAGACGATAGTAAGTCCAAACGGTATAGAAAATGAAGTCATACCGTCATCTTTGATCAAAAAACTACAACGATTGAAGTTAGATTTAGATACCTTGATTGAAGATGCGTCAAAAGATTTAAGTAATAGTAACATTTTACAACAAATTATATTGACCTATTAAAATGACTGAATTTACCCCAAAAATCTTTATCGGTTCTTCATCTTCAGGATATAATATTGCCGAAGAAGTTAAAAAAAACCTGTCAAAAATTGCTGATGTATACTTGTGGAAAGACACCGGAATATGGGATATAAACCGAAGTACATTCGACAACCTTCTATTAATGTCTAATTATTTCGATTTTGGTGTTTTCGTTGCTACTTCTGATGACTTAACAATTACTAATGGCAGCTTAGTTATTAAGCCAAGAGATAATGTCATCCTTGAAATGTCCCTTTTTCTTGGAGCAATTGGAAAAAATAAAGCCTTTCTTCTTGTAGAGGAAGGGTTGAACTTACCATCTGACTTTAATGGTATATTTATGCCACGTTTTAGTCATGAAAATTCGCACTCAATAAAAGTAGGATGCGATGAATTTATCGCCAAAATCCAAGAACATTATCATTTAGGTCATTTAAGCTTATATCCTACTACAGCCTTGGCTGTTGGATATTATAAAAATTTTCTATCTGGGCTTGTCGATGTTGTTCAAAAGGCTATGCCGATTCAATTAGAGGAGGTAGTTTACTATGATTTCAAGATTAAGGTAGTAATGCCTTCTGATCTAAAGGGAATGATTCGACAAAAAGCAGATTTGTTTTATAAACGTCACGGTTTTGTCGAAAATAATATTAAGGCTCATTTTAGAGATCATTCCGCTTGGTTTCGTTTTGATCCTAAAAGCGCTCCTTCAGCATTAATATTTGATATGCCAAGTACATTAACAGGTTTAGATGATGCGATTGAATTGAATTTGCAAAAAGGATTTCTCGGTAGAACAAAAATGCAGGAAATAATTGAGCAAAGAGAACTGAATAACTTCAGAAAAGTATTACAAATTATGATTGACAAAAATCCATATGCAAAAGCTTCTGTCGAATTAATTGACGAATTCTAAATTTTACAAATACATCTAAAATTATTTATATTTTAGTGTCACCTATAGTGTCACCTTTTACCAATAAAAAAGCTCCTAAAACATTTAAAATCAATGTAATAGGAGCTTTTTTTTGCTGTAGGGGGAGGGGTCGAACCTCCAGAAGGCAGTTAGCTATAACACAAAGTTCAGTGGTCGACCCTGGTCGCTTATTGCTAAGCGGCTCTATGTTACGTTTATCCCGTTATCCTCACCCTCGAGACAAGAGGGCATGTTTGCCTAATATTTCATCACCCCACAATAGATAAGAACTGTTTGTCATTCATTAACAATGCAATGTTAAAGTATTAGGCCTATTCGTTACAAATAATTTAATCAATAATCAAAAATTTTAGAAAAATATTAATAAATTGCCGTTATATTAAAATACTACTAAAAACCTACCCTAATATGACCCCTAAATTAAATCTCGACAAACTGGATTTACAGATTATTCAGGAAATGATGGAAGACGCAGAAGTCTCTTACGCCGATTTGGGCAAAAAACTCTTTGTGTCGGGCGGGACTATCCATGTGCGCATCAAAAAATTAGAAGAGCTGGGCGTGGTAAAGGGTAAAAAATTATCTGTCGATTTAAAAGAACTCGGTTACGACGTAATAGCTTTTATTGGCATTTACCTAGAAAAAAGTTCGTTGTACGATAGTGTTGCTAAAGAATTAAAAAAAGTACCACAAATTGTGCGCTTAAATTATACCACCGGAAATTATAGCATGTTTGCAGAAATTGTTTGTAAAGACATTCAGCAGCTTCGCTATGTGTTGCATGATGAGTTACAAAAAATAAAAGGCATTGAAAGAACAGAAACATTTATTTCTTTAGAAGAAAGTTTGGTGCGCAGTGTAGTAGTTTCTCCAACAGAAGAATAGTTATTTCTCCCTTACATTAAAGGCATCTCTTAATCCATTGCCTAATAAATTAAAGGCTAGTACTAATATCATAATAGCAATACCTGGTGCTAATGCTAGAGCGGGATTGTGTGTAATTATAAAATTGTAGTTTTCCTTAATCATCAGGCCCCAACTGGGTTGTGGCGGTTGTACACCCACGCCTAAAAAACTTAAACCCGCTTCAATTACAATGGCAGATGCAAAATTACTTGCTGCAATCACTAAAACGGGTCCAATAATATTGGGTAAAATATGAATAAAAATAGTGCGCATATCGGAGTAGCCAAGTACCCTGGTTGCTTCAATAAATTCTCTGTTTTTAATGGCCATTACTTGACCACGCACAAGCCTTGCAACGTTCACCCACATGGTTAAACCAACGGCAATAAACACCTGCCAAAATCCCTTGCCTAACACGAGTGTAATGGCAAACACAAGTAATAATGTTGGGATGCTCCAAATAACATTGATAAACCACATGATGCATTCATCTATCCAGCCTCTGTAAAAACCAGCAAGCGCGCCTAATAGAATGCCAATGGTTAATGACAATAAAACCGCAATCATTCCAACGCCCAAACTTACGCGCACGCCAATAATTAAGCGGCTTAACATATCTCTTCCAAACTTATCGGTGCCAGCGTAATAGGTTTGTGTAATAATAGGATCTTTGGCAGTTAAGCTTAGCGGCATTATACCTGCTTCTGTAATGCCTTCATCAATATATTTTTTATAATAAATACTATCACCTTTTATCTGATAAGATGTAATAGGGATAAATGTATTTGTGTCCTCCTCGCCGCCAATAAGTTTTTCAAAAAATGAAGTATGTTTCGTTTGACTGGTGCGTTTTACCTGGAGTAATTGAATCGTAAATCCTGGCTTCATGCTTCCAATTTCTGGAATCATGCGGTTGGCATTTGGCGAATGTTCGGGTGCAATAAAATAAGCAAATACCGCCATCAAAAAAGATGCAATAACAACATATAGTGATACACTTGCTGTTTTATTGCGTCTCAGCTTTCTAAAAAAATTATCTGGTTGCGCTTGCATAATGGTTCGTCCTTTCCACTTGTAAGATCCAAAGGTACCAAACCATCCAGCAATCACCGTATAGAGTATATGAAAGGTTTGCATAAGCGCAAACCACCAGAGTAGTTTTTGTTGTTTAAAAAATTTCGCCGACGCATACATAAAAGGTATTTCAATCAGCGTTTTACAGCCTATTAAAATAAGCCAGTTGTTGATATTACCCGT
>Ga0209598_10000230_pt1 | contig 44796 bp, 36 predicted proteins | sample M_140807_EF_Meta_FD_187317 | JGI IMG/M metagenome (GOLD analysis project Ga0209598, IMG submission 187317) | Freshwater microbial communities from Lake Montjoie, Canada to study carbon cycling - M_140807_EF_MetaG (SPAdes) (version 2) | ecosystem: Environmental > Aquatic > Freshwater > Lake...
GGCCACGGGTCGAATCGAGCGTGGCCAGATCAAGGTCGGCGACGAAGTCGAGATCATCGGCCTCAAGGAGAAGGCCGAGAAGACGACCGTCACCGGCGTCGAGATGTTCAAGAAGCTGCTCGAGTCCGGACAGGCCGGCGACAACGTCGGCTGTCTGCTCCGCGGCATCGCCCGTGACGGCATCGAGCGTGGTCAGGTTCTGGCCAAGCCGGGCTCGATCAAGCCCCACAAGAAGTTCGAGTGCGAGGTCTACGTGCTGTCGAAGGAGGAGGGTGGTCGCCACACGCCGTTCTTCGCAGGCTACCGCCCGCAGTTCTACTTCCGCACGACCGACGTGACCGGCTCGACCAAACTGCTCGGCGGCGTCGAGATGTGCTCGCCCGGCGACAACGTGAAGATGGAAGTCGAACTGATGGTGCCGATCGCCATGGACGACGGTGTTCGCTTCGCCATCCGCGAGGGCGGCAAGACGGTCGGCTCGGGCGTTGTCACGAAGATCCTTGACTAAATGAGTCCGGGGTCCCAGCCCCGGAAACGGATGAGTCCGGGGTCCCAGCCCCGGAGACGGATGAGTCCGGGGTCCCAGCCCCGGAGACGGAGTCGATGAGAGGGGGCCCGCCCCGGGCCTCCTCTCCCCACAGGGGCGTAGCTCAACTGGCAGAGCGCTGGTCTCCAAAACCAGAGGTTGCGAGTTCGATCCCCGCCGCCCCTGCTTCAGGGAGGCGGGGCCACGTACGTGGCACAACATCGGGGCGTTCCCGCAAGGGACGCCGCACAACCATGGCTGGCATGCAAGAAAACCAAACGGTCGGCGGAAACCTCTGGAGCGACCTCCTGAGTTTTTCGGTCTACAAGCGGAATCAGGGGCGGTTTGCCCGGCAGGCGACCTTCGCCGCGATCGGGCTGGCGCTTGCGATCGGCGTCTGGCGGCTTTCCCAGTTGCTTCCTCTCTGGCTCTCCTCGAACCCGGCGTTTTCGTCCGCCGGGTCTGCGGACCTCGGCGTCGTCCGCTTTCTGCTGCCAGCCCTGCTCTTGGCGGTCGGTCTTTGGTTCGTTTTCCGCCTCGTGAACCTGCCTCGGTTCGCCGATTTTCTGATTGCGGTCGAGTCGGAGATGGCCAAGGTGTCGTGGCCGAGCGGCAGCGAGGTGGCCCGGAGTTCGGCCGTGATCATTTTCCTGATCTTTGCTTTGGCTGCGATCCTGGCCGCCTACGATTTGTTCTGGTGGTTCGTGCTCCGTGCCATCCAGGGATTCAACTGATCCTTTGTCTGCAGATTCCAAGGCCCCCCACGTCGCGCTCCGGCACCGAAATCCAATGACAACACCGAACGACCCCGCCGATCAGCCCGAGTCCTCCGTTCGGCCGTCCGCGGCCGCCGGCAACGGCGCCGCTGCGCCGGACGATCACGGCGACGTCGCGGCCTCGGCGGACCTCGCAACGACGCCGGTAGACGATGACGACGACGGCACTCCTGCCGAACTCGACGATCCGTTCGCCGGCGACGAGGACGCCAAGCCGATCGACATGGCCGAGGACGAGGATGCGGCACCGGCCGGCGATCGGCAGTGGTACATCCTCAAGGTGCAGAGCAATCGGGAGGATTCGATCCGCGAAACCCTGCAACGGCGGATTTCGATGCAGGGGCTCGACCGGTATTTTGGCGAGGTGATCGTCCCGAAGGAGCAGGTCACCGAGTTCAAAAGTGGCAAAAAACGCGTGGTTTCTCGCAAGCTCTACCCTGGATACATCCTGGTGAACATGATCTTGAACGACGAAACCTGGTATCTCGTTCGGGAGACTGGCGGCATCGGCGACTTCACCGGTTCGGCCGGCCGCCCCAGTCCGATGCTGCCCCAGGACGTCGCCAAACTGCTCAACAAGGCCGAGGAGAAGACCGACGAGGCGCCGCGACTGAAGATCAACTTCAAGAAGGGCGACCGTGTGAAGATCAACGAGGGCACGTTCGAGAACTTCGAGGGCGAGGTCGAGGCGATCGACGAGGCAAACGGCCGGGTGACGGTGATGCTCAGCATCTTCGGCCGCTCGACTCCGGTCGACATTGAATATTGGCAGATCGAGTCGGTCTAGCGGGGACTGCCCCGCGGATCGATCCCGGGCGACCGGATGATCGTTTTTTCAAGACAGCATTTCAGGCACTTTTTAAGACAAGACGGCACAGCGTTCAGGACGTAGGACAGCATCATGGCAAAGCAGATGGTCGGACAGGCGAAGTTTCAGGTTCCCGGTGGACAGGCCACTCCCGCGCCGCCGGTGGGCACATCGCTCGGCCGTTTCGGCATCAACCTCGGACAGTTCGTGCAGCAGTTCAACGACCGCACCCGCGAGGCCGCCGGCATGGCGATCCCGGTGGTCGTCACCGTCTACAACGACCGCTCCTTCGACTTCATCACCAAGAGCCCTCCGGCCGCGGCGCTGCTCAAGAAGGCGGCCGGTCTCGCCAAGGGATCGGGCGTTCCCAACAAGGACAAGGTCGGCAAGGTCACCAAGGCCCAACTCGACGAGATCGTGCGGCTGAAGACCGCCGACCTCAACGCCCGCGACGGCGAGCATGCCCGCCGGATGATCGAAGGCACGGCCCGCAGTATGGGCATCACCGTCGACGGCTGATTGAGATTTAGATCACGTTCCCCAACACCCCGTTTCCCCATTCGTCCAGGATCCCTCCCGTGCCAGCCACCAAGCGTATGCGGGCCATGCTCGCCAAGAAGCCCGAATCGGAAGCCGCCCTGCCCATTGCCGACGCCGTGGCGGTGCTCAAGAGCTTTCCTCCCACCAAGTTCGACCAGACGATCGAGATTCACGTGCGGCTCGGGATCGACCCGAAGCAGGCCGATCAGATCGTCCGCGGTTCGCTCGTGCTGCCGCACGGCATCGGCAAGTCGAAGCGGGTCGTCGTGTTCGCCAAGGGCAATCTCGCCGACGATGCAAAGGCCGCTGGCGCCGAGGAGGTCGGTGCCGACGAACTGGCCAAGAAGATCAAAGAGGGCTGGACCGACTTCGATGTCTGCATCGCCGCCCCCGACATGATGGGCCTCGTCGGTCCGCTGGGCAAGGTGCTGGGACCGCGGGGACTGATGCCGAGCCCTCGGGCCGGCACCGTGACCGCCGACATCGCCAAGACCGTCGGCGAGTACAAGGCGGGCAAGGTGGAGTTTCGCAACGACCCGACGGGCATCGTGCATGCGGTCGTCGGCAAGGCGAGCTTCGACGCCGCCAAACTCGTCGACAACATCCGATCCTTCATCGACCACATCCTGTCGCTGCAGCCCGGGAGCGTCCGCGGGCAGTACGTGAAGAGCATCTCGATCTCCGGCACCATGACCCCTGGAGTAATGGTCGCGGCCTGAGCCGCGCGTTCGCCATGAGCAAAATCGTCAAAAACATGCTGGTCGACGACCTGAAGTCCCGCCTCACGGGCGTCGCCGAGGTGATCGTCGTCAGCCTCGGTAAGCTCGACGCCCAGAAGACGTCGGACCTCCGCAAGGCGCTCCGCAAGAAGAAGATCCATCTTCAGATGGTGAAGAACAGCCTCGCCCGTCGGGCGATGCTCGACACGCCGCTGGCGCCGGCCTTCCAGACCCACGAGGGGATGCTCGCGATCGCCTGGGGCGGCGAGGACGTCGTCGATCTTGCCAAGGAACTCGACCGTCTCGCCGGGGCGAAGGAATTCGAGGGCTTCGAGTTCCGGGGCGGTGCTCTCGATGGTTCGCGGCTCGAGGCGGGCGACGTGAAGTCGGTCGCCAAATGGCCGAGCCGGGCCGAACAACTCTCGATCCTTTCGGGTCAGATCGCCTCGCTGGGCTCCGTGCTGGCGGGACAAATCTCCTCGATGGGCGGCCTGCTGGCGGGGCAGGTCAAATCCCGGATCGAAGACCTGGAGAAGGCCGGTTCGCCGGAATGATCCCAGCCCCTGCGGCCAATTTTCAGCACGGGCTTCTCTCGCCAAAAATTTAATGTAAGACAGTAGGCCCGACGCTGGTCGGCGGTTCTACGACGCATTCAAACACCACACATCACTCCGGCCGGACTGGCGGGCCGGGTTTTATTTCGAAGGGAAAGGATCTCGAGCGATGGCAACGGCTGAAGCAACGCGTGAATTCACCAAGGAAACCAAAGAGCTCGGCGACAAGATCGTCGCGTTGACACTCAAGGCCGCCAAGGAACTCTCGGACTATCTCGACGAGGTTCACGGCATCAAGCCGGCTGCCGGTGGTGCGGTGATGATGGCCGCTCCGGGCGGTGCCGGCGGCGGTGCCGGTCCGGCCGAGGCCGCCGCCGAGAAGACCGAGTTCGATGTCGTCCTCGATGCGTTCGGCGACAACAAGATCGGGGTCATCAAGGTGGTTCGTGCGGCGACCGGCCTGGGCCTGAAGGAGGCCAAGGACATGGTCGAGGCTGCCCCCTCCAAGGTGAAGGAAGGCATCTCGAAGGCCGACGCCGAGAAGCTCAAGAAGGAGCTCGAGGAAGCCGGCGCCAAGGTCTCGATCAAGTAGTTTTCGCGAAAACAGCCGAAAGGCGGCCGGGGACTTGGATTCCCGGTCGCCTTTCCGGTATAGTTTTTGCTGGTCCGGGTGCCGCCATGTGCGGCCTACCGGCCAGCCGCTTGATTGGCCAGCCCTCGCCGCCTTCCCTTCCAGTCGTTCTTCCGGACCCGCCGTTTCCGACCGCGCATCCCTGGCCACCCGTGGTCTGCCTCGGATACGCACTCTCCGCCAAGCAAGCCTGCCCTGATTCATCCTGTCAAAGGAGCGTTCTGTCAATGGCAACTCGCGCTATCCGTCGCCTCCAACCCTCAGAAGTCCGACATTTTGGAAGCCGCCGCGCCAGCCATTCGATCCCAGACCTGACAGAGATCCAGACCCGCTTCTACGACCGCTTCCTCCAGTACGACGTTCCCTCCAACAAGCGGAAGGACGAGGGTATCGAAGGGGTGCTGCGGGAAATCTTTCCCATCGAGAGCTACGACAAGACCGTCAAGCTCGAGTACCTGCGATACGAACTTGGCAAGCCGCGGTACGATCCGGACGAGTGCCGTCAGCTGAGGCTGACCTACGGGCGTCCTTTACGGGTCTGGCTGCGACTGACCCGCGACCAGCCGATCGAGGAAGAGGTCTACCTCGGCGACATTCCGATCATGCTCGGCGGTGGTGAGTTCATCATCAACGGTGCGGAGAGGGTGGTCGTCAGCCAGCTTCATCGCTCGCCAGGCATCGACTTTGTGGCCGACACGGAATCGTCCGACCGCAAGACCTACAACTGCCGGGTGATCCCCGAGCGGGGCAGCTGGATCGAGCTCAACGTGTCGAAGAAGGACACGCTCCAGGTTCGCATCGACCAGAGCGGCAAGTTTTCGGCCCTGACGCTGCTGCGGGCGATGGATCCGAAGTATTCCCGCGACTCCGAAATCCTCAAACTGTTCTACAAGACCGACAAGGTCAAGACGGAAGGCGGCCGCTACGTCGCCAAGGTCGAGGGGAAGATCGCCGTCGACGACATCGTCTATCCGAAGGGGAGCGAGCGGGCCGGCGAAATCATCGTCGATGCCGGCTGCAAGATCAGCCACGATCAGGCCGAGCTCATCTGCACGTCAGGCCTCAAGGCCGTCGAACTGATGCTGGAGCAGAAGGTGCCGCTGATCGTCAACAGTCTCCGCGAGGACGCCGACGAGTCAAAGCGTCGCACGGCCGTGGCTCCGAGCCACGAGGACGCCCTGATCCGCATCTATCAGCGTCTGCGGCCCGGCAATCCGGCCGCCCTCGACAAGGCGAAGGCCCTGTTCGACGAGAAGTTCAAGGACACCAATCGCTACCGGCTCGGCCGGGTCGGCCGGTTCCGGATCAATCGCAAACTCGGGCTCTCCGTTCCCGAGACCGAGATGACGCTCCGTCCCGACGACCTGATCGCGGCGATCAAGTACATGCTGAAACTCAGCGAGGGGGAGGGGGAGGTCGAGGTCGATGACATCGATCACCTTGGCAACCGCCGCCTGCGAACGATCGACGAACTCGCCAGTGACGAGCTTCGCAAGGGCTTCCTCAAGCTGCGACGTACCGTTCAGGAACGAATGGGGCTCAAGGACGTCGCCGAGATGTCGCCCCGATCGCTGATCAACCCGAAGAGCATCTCCGCGGCGATCGAATACTTCTTTGGCCGGGGTGAACTGTCGCAGGTCGTCGATCAGACCAATCCGCTCTCGATGCTCACGCACGAGCGCAGGCTCTCGGCTCTCGGTCCCGGAGGCCTCAACCGCAAGCGGGCCGGCTTCGAGGTTCGCGACGTGCACATCTCCCACTACGGCCGAATCTGTCCGATCGAGACCCCGGAAGGCACGAACATCGGCCTGATCTCCAGCCTGGCGATCTACTCGGGCGTCGATTCCTATGGCTTCCTTGTGACGCCCTATCGGAAGGTTTCGAAATCGAAGCTCACCGACGACGTCGTCTGGCTTCGGGCCGACGAGGAACACGAGGCCCATCTCGCCCCGGCCGATGCCACCGTGGTGGACGGCAAACTGCAGGGCGACACGATCATCGCCCGCTATCGCGGCGACTTCGTGCTCGTTCCCGCCGAGGCGATCGAATACATCGACGTGGCTCCCAGCCAGATGGTGGGTGTCTCCGCCGGCCTGATTCCGTTCCTCGAGCATGACGACGCCAACCGGGCCCTGATGGGTTCCAACATGCAGCGTCAGGCGGTGCCGCTCCTCGTCACCGAGCCGCCGATCGTGGCCACCGGAATGGAGCGAGACGTGGCGGTCAACTCCGGACTGATCGTCCGGGCCGCCAAGAAGGGCACCGTGACGTATGTCGACGCCGAGCGGATCGAGATCAACAACACCGACGTCTACAAGCTGCGGAAGTACGTCGGTCTCAACGAGCGGACCTGTCAGAACCAGAAGCCCGTGGTGCAGCTCGGCCAGAAGGTGGACAAGGGCGACGTGCTCGCGGACGGTGCCGCGACCTACAAGGGCGAACTCGCCCTCGGCCGCAACGTGCTCGTCGGCTTCATGGCCTGGGACGGCTTCAACTTCGAAGATGCGATCATCATCAGCGAAGAGCTCGTGGAGGACGACGTCTACACCTCGATCCACATCGAGGAATACGACATCGAGATCCGCGACACGAAGCTCGGCCGCGAGGAGTTCACCCGCGACATCCCCAACGTCGGCGAGCGGGCGCTGCACAATCTCGACGAGTCGGGCATCGTGCGGATCGGCACCTATGTCCGCCCGGGCGACATCCTCGTCGGCAAGGTCTCGCCCAAGAGCAAGACCGAGCTGACGCCGGAGGAAAAACTGCTGCACGCGATCTTCGGCCGGGCCGGCGAGGACGTGAAGAACGACTCGCTCGAGGTGCCCTCGGGCGTCGAGGGGATCGTGATCGCGACCGAGAAGTTCTCCCGACAGATGAGCCTCTCCGAGGACGAGCGTCGCGAGTTCCAGAAGCAGCTCAAGGAGGCGGAAAACCAGGGTAACCTTCAGGTCGCGGAGGCTTTCGGAGCGCTCGTTTCGGAGATCGAGAAGGTGCTGCAGAAGCCCCTCACGGCCCCGGATGGAAGTCCGCTGGTCCGCAATCAGGACCACAAGGTCGTGGCCGAGCGGGCGGTGGCCTTCAAGATCGAGGAACTCGACCTGCGGTCGCCGCAGCGGAAGGCCGACGTCGACAAGCTCCACAAGACGATGTGGCCGGCCGTGGAAGAGGCGATCGACGCCAAGGAGCGTCGGATCAACAGCATGAAGCGGGGCGACGAGCTTCGCCCCGGCGTGCTGCAGATGGTGAAGGTCTACGTCGCGGCGAAGCGGGTGATCTCGGTCGGCGACAAGATGGCCGGCCGGCACGGCAACAAGGGCGTGATCGCCAAGATCCTGCCCAAGGAAGACATGCCCTTCCTCGCCGACGGTACGCCCGTCCAGATCCTCCTCAATCCGCTCGGCGTGCCGAGCCGGATGAACGTGGGCCAGATTCTGGAAACCCACCTTGGCTGGGCCGGAAAGCTCCTCGGCTTCCAGGCAATCACCCCGGTCTTCGACGGTGCCAGCGAGGAGGACATCAACAAGGTTCTCGACGATGCCGGCCTGCCCCGGCACGGCAAGGCCCAGCTGTTCGACGGCCGCACCGGTGAGCGGCTCGAGCAGGAGACGACGGTCGGCTACATCTACATGCTCAAACTGCACCACCTCGTCGACGACAAGGTTCACGCCCGGTCGACGGGGCCCTACTCGCTCATCACCCAGCAGCCACTGGGTGGCAAGGCCCGGTTTGGCGGCCAGCGGTTCGGGGAGATGGAGGTCTGGGCTCTGGAGGCCTACGGGGCCGCCTACATCCTCCAGGAATTGCTGACCGTCAAGAGTGACGACGTCGAGGGCCGGACCAAGATCTACGAGAGCATGGTGAAGGGGGAAAACACCCTCGAGGCCGGCACACCGGCGAGCTTCGACGTGCTCACCAACGAAATCCGCGGTCTTGCATTGAACATGTCGCTGGAGAAACGGCGGGTCTAGGTTCCCGCGGGCGAAGCCGTTCTGGCTTTCGCCCGCCCGGGAACCTTCCGGGGGCCTTCGCCCACCGGGGTTCCACGACGGTCAAGCCTCCGGCATGACAAGCACACAGTTGATCAACAGTCGCCTCGAAAAGCCCCAGGAGAACCTCTCGTGAGCATCGGCGAATCCACCTACGATCGCGTCAACGACTACTCGGCCGTGAAGATCAGCCTTGCCCGGCCGCACGACATCCGCAGCTGGTCGTTCGGCGAGGTGAAGAAGCCCGAGACGATCAACTACCGCACCTACCGTCCCGAAAAGGACGGCCTGATGTGCGAGAAGATCTTCGGACCAGAGAAGGACTGGGAGTGCTCCTGCGGAAAGTACCGCGGCATGAAGTACAAGGGGATGATCTGCGACCGCTGCGGCGTGAAGGTCACCCACAGCCGCGTCCGCCGCAAGCGGATGGGCCACATCGAGTTGGCCGCGCCGGTAGTCCACATCTGGTTCTTCAAGGCGATGCCGAGCCGGCTCGGGGCCCTGCTCGACATGAAGACCTCCAGCCTGGAGAAGGTGATCTATTTTCAGGACTACGTCGTTCTCGATCCCAAGGACACTCCCCTCAAGCGACAGCAGCTGCTGACCGAGGAGGAGTTCCGCGAGGCCCGGGCCACCTACGGCGACGGCGCCTTCGACGCGGAGATGGGCGCCGAGGCCGTTCGCAAACTGCTGCTCGGCCTCGACCTGGTGACGCTCTCCAAGGAGCTTCGCGAGGAGCTCCACACCACGGGCTCGAAGCAGAAGAAGAAGGATCTCGTCAACCGCCTCAAGATCGTCGAGAGCATCCGCGACAGCGAGAACAAGCCCGAATGGATGGTGCTCGACGTGATCCCCGTGATCCCGCCCGATCTTCGTCCGCTCGTCATGCTCGACAGCGGCAACTTCGCCACCAGCGACCTCAACGACCTCTACCGCCGGATCATCAATCGCAACAACCGCCTGAAGAAGCTCGTCGACCTCAACGCTCCCGAGGTGATCATCCGCAACGAGAAGCGGATGCTGCAGCAATCGGTCGACGCGCTGTTTGACAACAACCGCTGCAAGCGGCCGGTGCTCGCCTCGAGCAACCGCCCGCTCAAGAGCCTGACCGACATGATCAAGGGCAAGCAGGGCCGGTTCCGCGAGAACCTGCTCGGCAAGCGGGTCGATTATTCGGCCCGCAGCGTGATCGTCGTCGGCCCGACGCTCCGCCTCCATCAGTGCGGCCTGCCGAAGAAGATCGCCCTCGAACTCTATCAGCCGTTCATCATCCGGCGGCTCAAGGAACTCGGCCATGCCGACACGATCAAGAGCGCCAAGAAGATGCTCGAGCGGAAGGACGCCGAGGTCTGGGACATCCTCGAGGAGGTGATCCGCAACCACCCGGTACTCCTCAATCGCGCCCCCACGCTGCACCGCATGGGCATCCAGGCCTTCGAACCGATTCTCGTCGAGGGCAACGCGATCAAGCTCCATCCTCTGGTCTGCAAGGGCTTCAACGCCGATTTCGACGGCGACCAGATGGCCGTCCACCTCCCGCTCTCGATCGAGGCCCAGGTTGAGGCGCACACCCTGATGCTCTCGACGAACAACATCTTCAGCCCCGCCAACGGCGCCCCGATCATCAGCCCGTCGCAGGACGTGGTGATGGGATGCTACTACCTGACGATGTCGATCCCCGGCCGCAAGGGGGAGGGGATGGTGTTTCGCAACGTCGAAGAGGTCGAACTCGCCCACTCCCTCGGCAAGGTCGACACCCACGCCAAGATCAAGGTCAAGTTGCCGCCCAAGCGGCGGCTGAAGACCGACGTCGAGGCGCTCGCCAAGCCGGGCGCGCTCATCGAGACCACCGCCGGCCGCGTGCTCTTCAATTCGGTCCTGCCCGAGGGGATGCTCTTCTACAACATCCCGATGCGGTCGAGCGAACTGGCCCGCGTGATCTCCGACTGCTACCAGGCGCTCGGCAGACGGAAGACGATCGACCTGCTCGACGACATGAACCGCACCGGCTTCAAGTGGAGCACCAAGAGCGGCCTCTCCTTCGCCACCGACGATCTGATCACTCCGGCCAACAAGACGCGGATCATCGGCGAGGCGGAGAAGGGCGTGATGAAGATCATGAAGCTCTACCAGCGCGGCGTGATCACCGACGGCGAGCGATACAACCAGGTGCTCGACACTTGGACCCATGCCCGCGAGCAGATCACCAAGGACATGATGGCCGAACTCGAGCAGGACACCGACCAGAGAACGGGGATTCGTCGGCCCGGCTACGTCAACCCGATCTTCCTCATGGCCCACTCGGGCGCCCGAGGTGGCGTCGAGCAGATCCGCCAGCTCGCCGGCATGCGAGGGCTGATGGCCAAGCCGTCGGGAAAGATCATCGAAACGCCGATCAAGGCCAACTTCCGCGAGGGCCTCACGGTGCTGGAGTACTTCAGCTCCACCCACGGTGCCCGCAAGGGACTGGCCGACACCGCCCTCAAGACGGCCGACTCGGGATACCTGACCCGCAAGCTTGCCGACGTCGCCCAAAACGTCGTCGTGACGATGCACGACTGCGGCACCACGCAGGGCATCACGAAGACCGTGATCTATCGCGGCGAGAAGGTCGAGGTGAGCCTTGCCGACAGCATCCGCGGTCGAGTCAGCAGGGCGAACATCGTCAATCCGATCAGCGACGAGGTTGTCGTCAGGGAAGACGACCTGATCACCCCGAAGGTGGCCCGCCAGATCGAGGAACTCGGTCTCGAAAAAATCCAGGTCCGCAGCGCCCTGACCTGCGAGGCGCCGCTCGGCGTCTGCCGTCTCTGCTACGGCATGGATCTCTCCACCGGCTCCATGGTCGAAGAAGGAATGGCCGTCGGCATCATCGCCGCCCAGAGCATCGGCGAGCCGGGCACTCAGTTGACGATGCGGACGTTCCACATCGGCGGCGTCGGACAACGAGCGATCGAGGAGAACGAGAGCCGGGCCAAGCGGGCCGGCATGGTGAAGTTCACCAGGCTGCGGACGGTTCAGAACGAGCAGGGCCAGCAGATCGTGCTCGCACGGAACGGCGAAATTGCCGTCGTCGACCCGAAGGGCCGCGAACTCGAGAAGTTCGAGATTCCGGCTGGCGCGATCCTGATGGTGGCCGACAACGACGAGGTGAAGGCCGGCACGGTCCTCGTGCAATGGGACCCACACTCGATCCCGATCCTGTCCGAGGTGGCCGGCAAGGTCCGGTATGAGGATGTCGTCGAGGGCGAGACGCTGCGGGTTGAGAAGGACCCCAGTGGCCACTTGCGTCGCATGATCATGGAGCACAAGGGGGTCTATCACCCGCAGGTCGTGCTGGAGGACGAGTCGGGAAAGATCCTCGACTTCTACTACCTGCCCGAGAAGGCCTACATCGAGGTGGTCGAGGGGGAGACCGTCAACGCCGGCCATGTTCTGGCGAAGACGCCCCGCGAGGCCTCCGGCACGCAGGACATCACGGGTGGTCTGCCCCGGGTCACGGAGATCTTCGAGGCTCGCAAGCCGAAGGATCCGGCGATCATGGCCGAGATCGACGGGAAGGTCGAACTGCTCGGCGAAAAGCGACGCGGCAAGCGGACGATCGTGGTCAAGAGCGAGAGCGGCATCGAGCGGGAGCACCTGGTCACCCATGGCAAGCACCTCCGGGTGCATGCCGGTGACTTCGTCAAGGCCGGTGAGGCGCTCGTCGACGGCCCGCTCGTTCCGCACGACATCCTGCGGATCTCAGGCGAGGAGGAGGTTCAGCGATACCTCGTTCGCGAGATTCAAAACGTCTATCGCAGTCAGCGGGTCGACATCGACGACAAGCACATCGAGATCATCGTCTCGCAGATGCTTCGCAAGGTGAAGATCGAGACCGTCGGCGACACCAACCTCCTGCCCGGCAGCGTGCTCGACAAGTTCGATTTCCGGCAGGCGAACGATCGGATCGCCAACGGCCTGCGGATCACCGACAAGGGAGACAGCGAGTTCGCCGTCGGCAGCGTCGTTCCCAAGGACGTGCTTGCCCAGGCCAACTCGCAGATCGAGGCCCTCGGCGGAACCCCGGCCAAGGGGGCAAAGCCGAAGCCCGCGACCGCCAGCACCCAGCTGCTCGGTATCACCAAGGCAAGCGTTCAGAGTTCGAGTTTCATCTCGGCCGCCAGCTTCCAGGAGACGACCAAGGTGCTCACCGAGGCGGCTCTGGCCGGCAAGATCGACAACCTCGTCGGCCTGAAGGAGAACGTGATCCTCGGCCACCTGATTCCGGCAGGCACCGGCTTCAACACCTTCCAGTCGTCCGAGGTTCGCGTGAGGCCCGAGGCCCTGGAATCGCTGCGGATGGATCGCGAGTCGGTCCTGACGAGGCAGTTTCCGCTGCTCGAATCCGGCCCGCTGGGGGATGGAACCGCGGCGCTGTCCGAGGCGGGCGACGTTGCAACGGTCGACGGTGACGCCGAATCGCCGGACGGGCTTTGATCTCTGATCACGGCCTGCCGGCATTGCGGGCGGTGACGGAACCGCCCCGGCGGCTGGATTGGAACCGGGATCGATGCCGAAGTATCGTCGAAGGGTTCCTTCGACGGAGGCTTCAATGCGTGATTCCTTGCAGGCGATCGGATCTCAGGCCGGAGGCAGGCTCCGCCGGGCGGAGCGGCCGCGTTTCCCGCTGAGGTTCCTCTCCGGGATCGCGATCCCCGCGGTTCTTTGCCTGTCGGCGGCTGGCCTGTCGTTGCCCGCCCACTCCCAGGGGCCGGCCTACAACCCCTATGCCGACAGCCAGGAGATGCTCGCTCCCGTGGCGCCGGACGGCACGATTCGCTGGGGCACGTTCTACAAGTCGGCCGCCCTCCAGAAGAGCTACGAACGGCTCTGGAATCTCGGCGCCTGCCGGGGCTCGAACAAGGCGATCACGGTTCCCGTCGAAACCAACAAACTTGTCGTCGACGACATCGCCGAGGAGGATTTCCGGGGCACGATTGTCGGCGTCGCCGGAACGCTCCATGGCGGGATGCTGGCGTTCGCCCCCGGAGGCGGCGGCGACGATGTCGATCCCCGGGTGGCCGTGCTCCATCCCGCGGGGGTCTCGTCGCTTCGGGTTCGGGGCAGATTCCCTGCCGCAGATCTGCCGACCGGCATCGCGGTTCGCCTCAATGCCAGCGTGGATCGACAGGGCAGGGCACGCGAGCCGGCTCGTTCGCTCGATGTCGTCGCCCTCGCCACCGACTTCCGGCCCGAGGCGGTTCGCGCGGACGTGTCTGAGATCGTGGTCGGGCGCGTCGTTCGAATCCACAAGGGACTGATGACCATTCAGGTCGACGCCGGACGGATCCGCCGGCTCACGATTCCGCTGGCCGAAGGGGCTTTGGCGACAGTCGATGCCCCCCTGATGGAACTTGCCAGGGCCGGCGACACCATCGAGGTTCGCGGCCGTCCCTGGACAGGCGAAGGATGTCTTGCCGCCGGAACGGTGTTCGCCTCGAAGGTGACCGTCACGAAGCCGCAACCGGCCTCAGTGGAGGCCGCCCCGGACGAGGCTGACGTCGCCTCGGGCCGCTGAGCCCATTCCGACCCGGCTTCGACCCGGCTTCTGGAACCCCCCCGATTCCGGCGGTAGAGTACGTTCCGGTGCGGCACCGCCTCAGCCGCCGCCGGAGGGGTGTGGGCAGCACACGATGGCCTCGTCGAAAAAGATCCCGAAACCAGCCGAAACTCAGGGCCCCGACCGGGCCGGTCGGCGCAGAAAGCGGAAACGGAAACAAAACAACTGGATCGTCATCGACGCCGAGCGACTCCCCGCCGATCTCGTGGCGGCCCGGACCGTGCGTCAGCGACTCGATGCCGTCTGGCGGTGGCTCCCCCCTGCGGGTGGAGAAACAGACCGCGACCCGGAATCCGTCCACCAGTTGCGGGTCGCGACCCGACGGGGCCTTGCGGCACTCGACGCCTTCCGGGACAGGCTTCCCGAGAAGCGGACCGCCTGGTTCGAGAAACGGCTCCGCCGCATCCGTCGTGCCGCGGGCGAGGCCCGGGATCTCGACGTGCTCTCGGAGCGTCTGGAAAGGGACTCTGTTCCTCGGAGGGCCGACACCTCTGCGGCGCGGAAACCCGACGGGCTTGGCGGCAAGGCACGCCAACGTCTGATTGCCATGCTCTCGAAGCAGCGTGATCTTTCCCACCGACCGATCCGGGATCAGCACGAGAAGATGATCGAGGCCGATTGGCCGGCCCGCGTCGATCGCCTGCTCGACGGGCTCGACGCCGCGAGCAGCCGCACGACCTTTGCCGCCTATGCCAGGCGTCGCTTCCGCCCGATGATCAAGCGGTTTTTCACGCTGGCCGACCGGCGCCTTCGCGATGCCGAGGAGATGCACCAACTCCGCATCGAGGGCAAGAAACTTCGCTATGCGATGGAGATCTTTGCCAGCGTCTTTCCGGACAGGGTCCAGTCGCGATGCTACGAATCGCTCGAACGGCTTCAGGCCACGCTCGGCGAATTCACCGACCATGCGTCGGCCGCCGACCGCTTTCGTCGCTGGGCCGGTGAGAAATCGGCGCGGCCCAACCGCGACGCCCTGGAGCGGCTGCGCAGGTTCGAGGAGACGAAGGCGGACGAGGCACGCAGGCACTTCACAAAATGGTGGAACCCGGCACGGCGGCGAGCCCTGTTGCGGCGATTCGAGCGGACCGTCAGCAGAAACTCAGCATGAATCGTCCCCGCAACCAAAGGCCTGGAGAGCGGCGATCGTCCCGGCCTCCGGCGTCGTTGCCACGAACCGGTTCGCCACTGCCGATTCTTGGCGTCGGTATCGCGGCCGCAGCCGCCGTCTGGCTGCTCTGCCGACTGGCACTGCCGCCGGAGAATCCTTCCCTTCCGGAAACGGCAGCCAGCGGTCCCTTCGATCCCACGCTGCCCGACGACGGCCCAGCCCCACCCCAGCCGCCGCCTGGCATGGTCTGGATTCCGGGCGGCGAGTTTTCGATGGGCTGCGTCGATCCTCGCGGGCTGCCGCATGGCGGACCAGATCCGATGGCCGACTCCCGCCCCGTGCATCGCGTCCGGCTCGATGGCTTCTGGATGGACCGCACGGAGGTGACCAACTCCCAATTCGCCGCCTTCGTCGCCGCGACCGGCTATCTCACCGTTGCAGAACGCACCCCCCGCGCCGAGGACTTCCCCGATGCCCCGCCGGAAAACCTGGTCGCCGGCTCGGTGGTCTTTTCGCCTCCGGACGAGGCGGTGCCGCTCGACAATCACCTCCGCTGGTGGCGATATCTCCGCGGTGCCGACTGGCGGCACCCATCCGGCCTCGGCAGTTCGATCGATGGCCGCGACGACGAACCAGTCGTGCAGATCGCCTTCGAGGACGCCGAAGCCTATGCCGCCTGGGCCGGCAAGCGACTGCCAACCGAGGCCGAGTGGGAGTTTGCCGCCCGTGGCGGCCTCGGCGGCGCCACCTACCCCTGGGGGAACGAGTTTCGCCCGGCGGGCCGGTGGATGGCCAACACCTGGCAGGGCCGGTTTCCGTTCGAGAACACCGCTGATGACGGATTCACCGGCGTGGCACCGGTCGGCCGCTTCCCGGCAAACGCCTACGGACTCCACGACATGTCCGGCAACGTCTGGGAATGGTGCGGCGACTGGTATCGACCCGACACCTACGCCGAGGCTTCGCGGAAGGGTGTTCCCGCAACAAATCCGACCGGACCTCCGTCGAGCTTCGATCCACAGGAACCCGGCCAGCCGAAGCGGGTGCAGCGGGGCGGCAGCCACCTCTGCAGCGAGTCCTACTGTGCCCGCTACATCGTCGGCACCCGCGGCAAGGGCGAGATCTCGAGTGCCACCAACCACATCGGCTTCCGCTGCGTGAAAGCTCCGTAGGACAGGCTGAAGCCTGTCCTACTTCTTCATCAGCTTCTTGAGCTGGGCCAGCGTCTGCGTATTGGCGACGTTCTTGGCTTCGAGGCCGGCCCGGCGGGCCTGCAGGATGCCGCATCGCATCACGTCGAGGCCGCGGGTCGAGTGGGCATCGGTCGAGATCACGAGTTTCACCCCGGCCTTTTTTGCGGCGGCGGCATGATGGTCGTCGAGATCGAGCCGCCACGGGTTGGCGTTGATCTCGAGGAACGTGCCCGTGCGGGCGGCCGCCTCGATCAGCGCCTCGATGTCGACGTCGTATGCCGGGCGGCGGTTGATCAGCCTGCCCGTCGGATGTCCGATCACGGAGACGTTTGGATTCTCGATCGCCTCGATGATTCTCGCGGTGATCCTCTCGCGGGGCTGGTTCTGGCCGTAGTGGAGGCTGGCCACGACCCAATCGGCCTGCTCCAGCAGGTCGTCCGGGAGGTCGAGCCCCCCCTTCTCCAGCATGTCGACCTCGATCCCCTTGAGCACGACGATCGGCGGATCGCCATCCGCCGCCATCGACTCGTTGAGCCTGTCGATCTCGCTCCACTGGGTGAGCAGCCGCTTCCGGTCGAGGCCGTGGGCCATCGTCACCCGCTGGCCGTGGTCGGTGATGGCGATGTAGGCGAGCCCGCGTTCGATCGCGGCGCGGACCATCTCGCCGAGCGTGTCCTCTCCGTCGGTGGCGTTCGTGTGCATGTGCAGGTCGCCGCGAATCTCGCCAAGCTCCACGAGGTCTGGGAGCGAGTCGCGTTCGGCCAGCGGGATTTCATCTCCGCCTTCGCGGAGTTCCGGTGGAATCCATGCGAGGCCGACGGCGGCGTAGACCTCGGCTTCGGTCCGCCCCGCAATTCCGGCGTCGCGGGTGGCTGCCCCATCTCCGCCGCGATCATCGGCCGCGGCCGGCGGGATCCTGTGGACTCCGTATTCATTGATCGAAAGGCCGAAGTCCCTGGCCCTGGATCGCAGTTTCACGTTGTGCTCCTTCGAGCCGGTGAAGTACTGCAGGGCCGCTCCATAGGATCGGGCATCGATCACCCGCAGATCGATCTGCACGCCTCGGGGCCCGCGGATGCTGGTCTTCGTGTCGCCGCCGAGCAGAACGGCGACGGTCTCCTTCCAGGCCCGCAGGTGCTCCATCACGGCCGCCGGGGCATCGCTCTCGACGAGCAGGTCGAGGTCACCCACCGTCTCCCGTCCGCGCCGCCAGCTTCCGGCCCCGTCGATCCGCCCGACTGCGGGGCAGGTACGCATCCAGCCGAGCAGTTCCTGGACGATCGCGTCGGCGTCGTTCCAGAGCAGCCGGTCTCGATCCGGGCTCTTGGCGAAGCCGATGTTCTCGAGAATTCCAGATTCTGTCTTGGCGCCGAATCCCTTCAGATCGCGGACGCGGCCGTCGCGGCAGGCCTGCTCCAGTTCGTCGAGCGAAGCAAGATTCAGGCCTTCGATCAGCGCCTTCGCCTTCTTCGGGCCGAGCCCGGGCACCCGCATCATCTGGAAGGCGACGGCCGGGACCGCAGCCTCGAGTTCATCGAGAAGTTCGAGCCGACCGGTGTCGAGAAGCTCTCCGATCCTGGCCGCGAGGTCGGCACCGATCCCTTCCAGATCAGTGAGCGGTCTCTCGGCCCGGATCGAGGCCAGTGATTCCACCATGTTCCCGACGGTCCGGGCGGCGTTGCGGTATGCCCGCACCCGGAACGGATTCTCTCCGCGATACTCGAGGAGATCGGCGACTTGCTCGAAGATCGCGGCGATGGCGGCGTTGGTCACGGGCGACTATTGGAGTCGGCCGGGGAGTGCGGCCGTGGGGCTGACTGCAGGCCGCAAGGACGCAGGATACCATGACGTCGTGTGGCTGGTGGGTTCGAGCAGCCGCGGGAACGCCCCGGTGGAACCGTTCGGACCGGCCCCCGGAACGACGGGCATTCCGATCGGACCATTCGTGCCGCTTCCGACACCGCCGGAGACGCCCGGCAGGCTCGGCACCACGGTGGCACCCGGTGCCATGCCGCTGCCAGTCGTCGGCGCCAGGGCCTGCGGCGTCGTGGGCTGCAGCGGAGCGATCGGACGCAGCGATGGGGCGGGGCTGATGACGGCCGAACCTGGGGCAGGCCCCGGCTGCGGCATGACCGCCTGTCCGGGGACGGCCCGCGGCATGTCGGGAATCGGCTTGAGCGACGGGGCGGGGGTCAGGGCAGGGGGGGCGGTCGGCTGCAGCGGGGCCTGAACAGGAGGCGCGGCGTAGGTGCCGGCCTGTGGCACGATCTGCTGCTGCTGGAACGTGGCCGGTGGCAGGCCCGGCTGGCTGACGGCCGGAGACTGGAATCCGCCCTGCGGCGGCATGCCCTGCGGCACGAATCCCTGCGGAAGGGTCGGCGCTGCGATGCTCGTCTGTCCGGGCACGAGCTGCTGCGGGATGTCGGATCCGGCGGCGCCCCATGCCTGCGGTGCCGTCTGGACGGGTGCGGTGAACGGGCTCGCGGCCGGGACTCCCGGGGCGATCGGCGTGATCGGCGGTGGAACGTAGCCGGGGTAGGCGGGCGCCGCCACCGGTGCAGCCGGCACACCGTAGGCCGGGGCGGACTGCTGCATCTGGACGTACTTGGTCGAGTAGACGGCACGATACTGTGTGACGGGCACGTTCACCGCCTGCTGGACATAGTCGGTGACCTGCTGCATGCACTCTCGTGGGCAGCCAGTGCAGGGATCGATCTCGCTCGAGGGCTTGTAGGTGGTCACCGGCACGGTCTTGTACTGGGTCCGGTAGGTCGTCTCGGGCACGTAGCTGACCTGCTGCACGGGCACCACGACCGGTGGTGGCGCCGCCGGAATCGGCGCGACGACCGGTGCGACGGCGTAGGCCGGCGGTGCCTTGCGGAAGCACGAGGAACAGCCTGCGAACAGGCCGTCCAGGCAGCACTGCGCCTCTCCCGTCCGGGAACCGGCTGAAGCCAATCCTCCGGCCAGCATCAGGATGACGACCCAACGACGCATCTTCATCTCACGCTCCTCGACTCGGTTCGGCCCAAGGTCCGGGAATTGCCCCGATTTCTCGACCGTACCCAAGCCTAGGTCGTGCTTCCGACAGGTCGCTGAAAAAAATTCGGGCTGGCTCGTGAATTTTCCCGATCCCGGCCTCACGACCGGCACGGCAGCCACGATCGTCACGATTCGACCACCGACCGGAGCATCTCCGGCCTGCCGTCAGCCCGTTCCCGAACGGCTGCGGCTGCGGTCTTCGAAAAGGTCGTAGAGCATGAACAGTGCCTCGCGAACGTCGCCGGAGGCCCGCTCGAAAGCCGCGGCAACGTCGTCGTCACCGATCACGACGTCGGCCCACGCATCCCGGGCCGGGAGACGCCGCACGATCGCCGCCAGGAGCGCTGGAGACGTTTCGCAGGCCGCCAACGTGGGCAGCCCACAGCCGCCGTGGGTCGTGACGATGATTCGACTCCCCCGCAGTCCCGCGAGCAGCTGCGTCAGGGCGGCGGCCGGGCCGCCGAGCTTCTCCCAGCTGTCGATGCAGACGAGCGATCCGGATCGGCCGCCGAGGAGAGCTCGCAGGATGATGGCCAGATCCCAGGGGGAATGAACTCGGAGGCGGGCGACCCGCTCCCCTCGTCGCTCGGCCGCATCCGCAAGCCGGAGCAGAAGCGTTGTCTTGCCGCTGCCATGCCTGCCGCGAATGGCCGCGCGGCCACCGAGGCCGGCCAGATCGTCGAGCAGTCTCCCGGCCTCGAGAGGGTTTCCGTCGCGGTCGAGGGACTCGATCCGCCCCGGGGATGTGTGACGCGTCGAAAATGGATTGCCCACGAACCGCTCGACGGCGGCACCACAGTCCGCTGGCGGGTTCACGAGAGTCGTTCCAGCGGTGCCCTGGCCGGCAGAATGCCGCCGAGATCGAACACGTGTTCGGAGACGAAATCCCTGGTGTCGATGAAGAAGATCCGCACGCGGACGCACCAGCGGACCTTCACGATCACCCCCTCGTAGGAGAGCGGGCTCATCGGCAGGCGAATCTCGAATCCACCCCGCGGGCAGACGTTCGGAAGATCCTCGGACCGGTCGATCCGCTCGAACCAGTGGACTCCCAGATCCTCCTCCCCCTTCCCCTCGGTGTACCAGACCACCGACCGCTCGACCGCTCGGACCGATTCTCCTCCGAGGCCGTCGATGTCGTAATGAATGACGAGCTGCTGGCGGGCCGAATAGTCGCGTCCCGCCCGGTCGAAGTGCACCATGACCCGAGGCGATGCCGTCAGGCCGTTCGCCTGCGAATCTCCCGGCGGCGATACCTGCGGCGTTCTCATCCTGGCCCTCCAGCGGCGAATGCATCCTGCTCGACCGCGGCATCCGGCGACCCGTTCGCGTCGGCCGGAAACACGACGAGCGGGAACACCCGGATGAATGCCGGCCACCGCTCCGGCCTGCCGATCACAACGACCCGCCATTTCACCGCATTGTGCTCCGAGGCGAAGGAGTGCATGGCCGATGACGGGATCGAGAGCGTGACATGGGTTTCGAATCGTCCTCCAGCCGCGATCGGGACGTCGGTCCAGATCTTGACGATTTCCCGCCCGACGACCGCCCGGTCGGTCCGGGTGTCGGTTCCCTGACGGAACGTCGCGAACTCCTCGAGTTCAAGATACAGTTCCAACGCCCGCAGGGATCCCGTGCCCCCCTGTCCGATCAGCATGTCGTAGCTTCCGCCCGGGACGAGCGGATGGTCGGAGATCTCGACCTGCGTCGGCCCGACGGCCGTCGTCAGCACGAGCATCCTGACGAACAGAACGACTCCGCCGATCCCGATGGCGACGAAACCCGCGAGCAGGGCCAGAAGCAGCCAGTCCGTCTGGCCACGGAGCAGATCGGCACCGGCCCCGAGGGCGAGCACCAGCACGACGGCATTCCAGAGGGCGGCAAACAGGCCGAGGCCGAGCAGCGTCCAGCTTTCGGGGCTCTCGATCGGCAGTCGATAGCGGAGGATCGTGCCCGGCGAATTGACCAGATCGTCGCAGGTTGGCACGCCAGGATGGCCCGGCGCCTCGTCCGCGGCGTGCCCCATCGCATCGCGCAATCCGACCGATGCCGAGGCCGCAGCCCGCCGCTCCTGGGATTTCCCCCAGCCCTGGAGGATCCGTGCGAGCCCCGACCCTCCGAAAGCCAGCAGGGCCCCTGGAATCAGCAACAACAGGATTGCCAGCCACCAGTTCCAGCCGCCGCTCGGATCCTCGCCTTCGAGCGTCGGCCAGCCGATCCCCGCGGCGCCGGTCAGCACCGTGCCGCCAAACAGCAGACCGGCGGCCACGAGGGCGGAGTAGAAAAGCCCCTCGGCGAACGAACCCCAGGCTTCAGAACCCGTTCGCCGATGGCCGCGTTTCTTTCCGAACAGCCGCGGCAGTTTCACGACCTCACTCCAAGTCAGACAGAAGCCCGTGCTTGGCAGATGCCGGCGGAGCCGGCGTCTACTGGGCGACCGCTTCCTGCCGCTTCGAGTCGGCAGTCACCGGCGACTCCGAACCGTTCGCGTTCCGGAAGAAGCCGATCTTCTCAAGGGACCGATAGACTTCCTCCAGCGTTTTCTCGCCGAAATTCGAGATCGAAAGCAGGTCGGCCCGCGTGCAGTTGAGCAGATCATGCACCGTGAAGATGCCCTTCTCCTCGAGGCAGTTCGTGGTCCGCACCGAGAGGCCGATCTCCGCCGTGCTCATCTCGAGTTTCTCGGCCATTTCATCGGACTGGGTCAGATTCTTGTATGGAACGCGTGGCATCGAAAGGTCCCTCCCTGGATTCCTTGACGTAACTTACCGGACGTAATTCCCTGAACGTCGTCAGATCCCGCGATTGATCCGCGCGATCCCGACGATTCCCCAATATAATCCAAACAATCTCGATTCGACTACCTCCGCATGCCCGCATGCTAGCACCTGGCCGTGGCCACGATCCCCCTCGACGATCTCAATGTATCGCAGCGACTTGCGGCGACGCACGTCGAGGGGCCTCTTCTGGTCCTGGCCGGACCTGGCAGCGGCAAGACGCGGGTCGTCACGCATCGCATCGCCCACCTCATCCGCCAGGGTGTTCCGCCGGGGCAGATCGTGGCCCTCTCGTTCACCAACAAGGCCGCCGACGAGATGCGCAGGCGGGTCACGGAACTGGTCGGCCCGCAGCCGGTCGAGATGGGCACGTTTCACAGGTTCGCCGCCCGGCTTCTTCGCCGACATGCCGGATTCGTGGGCCTGACGAGCGATTATTCGATCCTCGACCCGGACGATGCGGGGGCGATCCTCAAGCGGGCGGCGAAGAGGCTCGGCCTCTCGCTCTCGCACACGCCGATCGACCGGATCGCGGGCATCATCAGTCGGGCCAAGAACGATCTGCTCACGCCCGAGTCGTTCGATCCCCGCTGGGGCCGGCCGGCCGACGAGGTGGCCCAGCGTCTCTGGCCCGTCTACCAGCGGATGCTGCTCGATGCCAACGCCGTCGACTTCGACGACCTGCTGGTCCACGTGGCCCGGATGCTCAGCGAGAACCCCGATCTGCGCACGATCCTCGACGCCCGCCATCGCTGGATCCTGGTCGACGAGTACCAGGACACGAACGCCGCCCAGTACTGCATCGTCCGCGGGCTCTCGATCGACCATCCCAATCTCGCGGTGACGGGCGACCCCGATCAGGCGATCTACGGCTGGCGCGGTGCGAGCATCCGCAACATCCTCGAATTCGAGCGTGACTATCCGGCCGCCATCGTCGTGAAACTGGAGCACAACTACCGCAGCACGGGCAACATCCTCGGCACCGCGGACAGGCTGATCTCGAACAACTCCCGCCGCAAGCCGAAGCGGCTGATCACGTCCGCCGATCCCGGCGAGCGGGTGCGGATCGTGCTCGACTCGACGAGCCACGATGAGGCCGATCGGATCGCCGACGAGATCGGACAGGCGATCGATTTCGGTGGCCGCTCGCCCCGCCAGTTCGCCATCCTCTTCCGAACGAATGCCCTCTCGCGGTCGCTCGAGGTGGCCCTCCGATCCCGAGGTGTTCCCTACCAGCTTGTCCGCGGGCTCGAGTTCTTCAAGCGGCGGGAAATCCGCGACGTCGTCGCCTGGCTGCGGCTGCTGCGCAACCCGCGGGACGACGAGGCGATGCTGCGGGTGGTCAATGTGCCGCCCCGCGGCATCGGACGCCAGTCCCTGGAGCTGCTCTCCGCCTGGGCGGAGGACCACCGCGTCGCCCGGCTCCAGGCCGCGGCGGATGCCGCCGGCATCCCGGGTATTTCCAGGCGGGCCGCGACCGGGCTCGTGCAGTTTGCCCGACTGCACGCCGAACTCCGCGAACTCGCCGCGGGCGAGGACGTGAAGGTCGCAGCCCTGCTCGAGGCGGTGCTCGAGCGGACGGGCTACCGCCGGATGCTCGCAGACGAAGGGGCCGACGAGGAGGGCAACGACCGGCTCGCGAACGTCGAGGAGCTCCTGACAGCGGCCCAGCAGCACGACGCCGACTGGGCGGAGGGGAGCAGCGACGGCGACGATGCGAACCTCGCTGCCGACGATTCGCTCGGGGGCTTTCTGGAGACGACCGCGCTCGTCGCCGACACGGACGTCTGGGACCCGGCGGTCGAACGGGTCGCGCTGATGACCTTTCACGCGGCCAAGGGGCTCGAGTTTCCGGTGGTCTACATGATTGCGATGGAGGATGGGATCCTGCCCCACGAAAGAAGCCTCGACAACCCGGAACAGCTCGAGGAGGAACGCCGGCTGGTGTTCGTCGGGATCACGAGGGGCATGCAGCAGGTGCATGCAAGCTGCGCCCGCATCCGCGACTACCGCGGCACCCGCCGAATCTCCGCCCCGAGCATCTTTCTCGCCGAAATGACCGGCTCGGAGACGCTGGTCACGGGGGCCGAGGCTCCGGCCGGCGGCCACCTCGGCGTCCTGGGCTCTGGCGAACTTGACGAGCCATCCACCTGCGACAGTTTCGACGAGGGGGCGGATCAGGAACCGGAGGCCGAGGACGGCCACCGCGGCCGGCGAATCCCGCGACAGGACGGGCTGACGCTGGAACTCGACGACGCGGCCTCCGAGCGGCCGGTCCGCAGCCAGCGGCGTCGCTCCACCATGGCCTTCGAGACCGCAGCGGAAATGGCGGCCCGTCTCGGCGGGATGAAGCGGCCCACGGTCCGCTACGAGGCCGGGCAGCGGGTGCGACACTCCGAATATGGCGAGGGGATGCTCTCCGGCATCAGCGGTTCGGGGCCCCGGGCGGTGGGCACGGTGATCTTCGACGGTCCGGCGGGAACGAGAAAATTCATCCTCGGCCACGGCTCGCTCGAGCCAGTCATCTGATCATCCGTCGCAGATCCTGGGATCAGCGATTGGGCATCATGGCGTCGTGCCCGGCTGCGATCAGCACCTGCTCCTTGCGGGCCAGTTCGAGGTCGGCATCCACCATGCGGTTCACGAGTTCATCGAACGAGACCTTTGGCTGCCAGCCAAGTTTCTTCCGGGCCTTCGCCGAGCAGCCCAGCAGCAGATCGACCTCGGCAGGCCTGAAGTAGCGCGGGTCGACCTCGACGAGATCGCGGTAATCCATGCTGAGCCGGCCGAACACCTTCTCGCAGAACTCGCGAACGGAATGCATCTCGTCGGTGGAGATCACGTAATCGTCCGGTTCGTCCTGCTGCAGCATGAGCCACATCGCCTCGACATAGTCGCCGGCGAATCCCCAGTCGCGAAGGGCGTCGAGGTTGCCGAGGTAGAGTTTTTTCTGCAGGCCGATCTTGATCCGCGTGGCGGCCCGGGTGATCTTCCTGGTCACGAACGTCTCTCCGCGCCGCGGACTCTCGTGATTGAAGAGGATGCCGCAGGAGCCGTGGAGACCGTAGCTTTCCCTGTAGTTGACGGTGATCCAATGGGCGTACAACTTCGCGACGCCGTAGGGACTTCGCGGATAGAACGGTGTCGTCTCGCTCTGGGGTGTTTCGACGACCTTTCCAAACATCTCCGAGCTCGACGCCTGGTAGAACCGGATCTGATATCCGACCGCATCCTGAAAGTCGCGGATCGCCTCGAGCAGCCGCAGCGTGCCCACCGCGGTGACGTCGGCCGTGTAGGTCGGCTGGTCGAAGCTCACGCGGACGTGGCTCTGCGCGGCGAGGTTGTAGACCTCCGTCGGACGAATCTCACGGATCAGACGAGCCAGCCCGTTGCCGTCGGCCATGTCGCCGTGATGGAGCTGAACGGCCCGCTCGAGGTCGTGGATGTCGCGGTAGAGATGCTCGATCCGCTGGGTCCCGAAGGTGCTCGAGCGGCGGACGAGGCCGTGCACCTCATACCCCTTTTCGAGGAGCAGTTCGGCGAGATAGGAGCCGTCCTGGCCGGTGATGCCGGTGATCAGTGCGCGTTTGGATGAAATCGACACGGTGGAATGGCCCTCGGGAGGGAATCTCGTGGAGCGATCAGGTTCCATGAACAGCGGACCGGCGGCTCGCCGGTCCGCGGAGCCGTGCCCCGCACGCATCGGAGAGTACCGTCTGCGGAGGGCCGAGTCAGCCCGAGTTGCCGGAATTTCCCTCGACCTTGCCGCCGGATCGCTCCTCCGCCTGCCCGAAGACGGCCTTGTCGAATTCCGGCAACAGAGCCCCCAGGAAGTCGGCACAGACCCGGGTGGCCTCCCCATTCGGCAGCCGGGTCTCGTCGATGATCGCATAGAGCTTGTAGACGGCCGACCTGCCCGCCAACTCGATGCGGGCGATCTGCGGGGCGATCCAGCGCCCGTCGACCCCGTAGGTCCAGAACACCCGCAGGGTCTGGCCGGTCTTGCGGAAGGTGCCGGTGAACGTCTCGGCCGTCCGCCCATCGGCCAGCGGGATGGCCTGCCTGTGCTCCGACTCGGCGATCTCGAAGCCGGCGCCCGGATAACAGCGGTCGGGCGTGTGGCCGGAAGCATGGTGCGGAGTGGCGCAGACGACGAAGGTCGACACCTTGGCACCCGTCTCATTGTTGACATAGAGGTGCGAGACATGGCCGACGGCACCGGCCCGCTCCAGCTGCTTCGGGTCGGAGGGCAGTTCCTGGACATACTCCCAACTTCCGAACCGCCTTGGAAACCGGGCTTCGAGCAGGTCGGCCGCCTGCTTCAATTCGGAGGCCACGTCCCGGCCGCTCCAGCGATCCGTGAGCGCACCCTGCAGGAGCGTGACCGCCGCCACGAGGCCCACGCCGATGGCGACTGGAAGCATGCCCGAGATGGCGGAGTTTTTCATCGTCGGGCTCCAGAACGGATCGGGAGAACGGACCGCTGACAATCGCGCAAACGGGGACTAGCCCGGCAGCGGCGAAGCATAGAGCCGCCGCGGGCCGGAGTCGACGACCCCGTTGACGGCCACGCCGAGCACCCTGATTCCCACGGATCGCAGCCTGTCGATCGCCGCCTGCATCAGTGGCAGGCGACTCGAATCCCGCATCGCGGCGACGATCGCGACGTCGCTCTGCTGTCCGAGCAGCAGGGCGTCGGCGAACGCCAGCACCGGACCGGCGTCGATCACGATGTGGTCGAACGACTCGCGGTAGGCCTTGAACAGTCTGGCCAGTTCGGGCCTCGACAGAGCCGTCACGGCCGCGTAGTCGCAGCTTCCGCCGGTGACGGCAAACAGCCCGTCGACGCTCGTCGGCTGCACCACCTCGTCGCTGCCGATCTCGCCCCGCAGCAGTTCTGAAATCCCGGCCGACTGCTCGATCCCGAGCGCCAGGTGGGCATTGGGGTGCCGGAGGTCGCCGTCGATCAGCAGCGTGCGCTTGTCGGACCGGGCCAGACTCGCCGCCAGTTGCGAAGCGAACGTGGTCTTCCCCTCGTGCTCCACGGCACTCGTGACCAGGATCACCTTCGGTGGCGTCCGACCGGCCTGCATGATCAGTGCCCTCGCGCCATCGACGCACTCCGCCATCAGCCCGTCGTATCCACCCGCCCGCTTCCGGTTGGCCCGCGGCAGCGTGCCGAGCACCCGCAGACCGAGCCGACGCGGCACCTCGTCGGCGGTGTTGAGGCGATCCCGCAGATACTCGAACATCACGACGGTACCACCGCCGAGCGCGAGTCCGGCCAGGCCTGCCAGCGACGAGACCATCATCCTGAACCAGCGGTCATTACCCTCGGGAACGCTCGCCTCCTCGATGAGCGTCACGCGGCTCGGCATCGAGAGGTCGAGCGACGATGTCTCGAGCTGGATGCCAATCTGATCGGTGACCCGCTGCAATTGTTCGATCTCGCCCCGCCGTGCCTCGAGATCGGCGTTGGCCTTGCCAAGTTCCGTGGCCTCCTTGGCAACCTTGTCGAACTCCTTGGAAATCTCGGCGACGCTCGCCGCGAGCATCTGCCGTCGCATCCGCAGGATGACCGGGCTCTCGAGCTGCCGGCCGGTGGTCTGGCCACCCCCGATCTCGGCCGTGAGCTGGGCCGTGATCTGCGGCCGCAGCTGTTCCTTCCGCTCTTCGATCCGCTGCAGGATCTGATCCCGCTGGGACCGCATCCGCCGAACGGCGGGCTCGTTCGTGCCCCGGGCGCTTCGCTCCTGCTGAAACAGGATCGCCTCCTCGACGCCGGCCAGCCGTTCATTGAGCTGGAGGATCTGCGGATCCCGGATCATGGCAGACTCGAGCGTCTCATCCGAGAGGCCGTGGTTGTCGGCGAAATCTCCCCGATCCTTGGCGTCGAGCACGGCCAGTTCGGCATCGATGACGGTCAGGTCCCGCTGGGCCTGGGAAAGCTGCGACCGCAGGTTGCCGAGGTGGTCGAGCAGCAGGCTTCGTTGGGTGGCGACCTCGGCACTGTCGCGGGTGCCGAGCGTGCGGGCGAGCGTGTTGAAGGTCTCGCGCATCTCCCGCATCTCGGCCATGTTTTCCTTGTATTTCTTTTCGAGCGCATCCCGCCGGCCGAGGTTTTCCGCACGCTCCTTGTTGACGATGTCGTCGAGATACGATGCGGTCACGGAGTTGACGATCTTGGCGATGTCGGCGGGATGCTCGCCCCGCAGTCGCACCTGGATGACCTCCGACTCCATCGGGGCGGAAACCTGGATCGAGCGGGACATCCAGCCGACCGGATCCTCATCCTGTTCCCGGATGGTCTCGAGCTCGGAGATGCCGGGCTTGCGGAGGGCCGAGGTGAGCACGAACGGTGACTTGATCAGGGTCACCTGCGTCTTGCGGTAGGCCTCGTATTCGCCGCCGTCGCGACCGCCACCGGTGAGCATGCCCGACTTGTCGCGGACCCGCAGCCAGGCCACGGCCTCGTAGCCGCGCGGCATGAAGAGCCATGTTCCGATGGCCGCCCCTGACGCCAGCAGGGTTGCGAGGGCGATGGCCGGAAGCCAGCGCCGCCGAAAAGAATGCCATACCCGGGCGTAGTCGAGTCCGCCGGCCAACGGATCGTCGGCAGCCGTCTGGCCGGACGGGAACGACGACGGCAACTGGGTTGCCAGACCGGCGTCCCGCACGATCAGACCGCCGGCGGAATCCGCCCCGCTGGTCGCATCCATTGCTGTGGTCGTCTGGGTCATGGCTGTCTGTTGATACGGAACCGGGGCCCCGGCGGTTCCGTCGTCACGGGGAATCTTACGGCGGGTGGCAAGGCCTCGGCCGGCACCCAGTTCCAACCCATCAACTCTAGCCCATGATTCGTGTCAGTTCGAACGATTGTGCGGCCCGACACCGGGAATTACGGCCCCCTCGGACTCAAGGCCGGTCACCTGGGGGCTGCTGGGCAGGTTTTATCGGTTGCGCCGGCCGGCCGACGCTCCTCGAGGCCGGGGCCGGGACGGGGGTGACGGTGGTCGGCCTGGTGTCTTCCGCGACGAACAGGTGGGCGAGGATCTGCTGCTCCACGAACAGCATCCCCAGGGCCATCGGCATCATCACCCAGCCTGCGAGATCGTGAAACACCATCTCGGCAATCTCCGAATTGGCAACCTGGTAGAGCAGCCCGGTCACCGTGATCCGGATCGAGTTCACGATCAGGGCAATCGGGATCGCGCTGGCCAGAATGACCGCGTTTTCCCACCAGGCCCGATCGCCGAGCAGGACAAGCGCGACGGACAGCGCGATGAAGATCGTCAGCATCCGCAGCCCGCTGCAAGCATCGACCACGCCGAGGTGCATCTCGCCGACCACGATCTGGTTCCCCTCGCGAAACGCATCCAGTCCCAGTGTCTGCAACGCATAGGTGCTGACGATCGTGGCCAGCGTCTGGAGCGGCCCCAGCAGATACCGGGTGGCCTCGTCCGGCAGCGGGTACATGAAGATCAGGAAGGCGATCGGCGCCCATGCCCACCGGAACATGCTCCAGCCGCCACAGAGGAGAAACACGCCCGCGACCGCCGGCACGAACGTGTACATGTCGATCGTCACGATCCGATAGCGGGCGGCCAGGAGTCGCAGGGCGAAACTTGCGACGAGGAGCCCGAGCCCCGCCAGGCGGGCGGAGAGCGTCACCGGCTCGATCGGCCGACGCCACCAGAAGAGCAGCCCGGTGGCGAACAGCGGCACGATCCAGCCGTGGGAATACTGCGGATTGCTCCAGCTCGACTGGGCGTTGAGCAGCCCCGGCCAATAACTGTAGACGAGCATCCCGATCAGACCGGCGATCGCCAGCCAGGGCCCCCGCTGATCAGGCTGCCGAAGTTCCTCGCGAAACTCGAGAAAACGCCGTTTGAAACCCTCGAGCAGCCCCTCGTCAATGGGTTCGAGAGCCGGACGGCGGGCGGCAACGGCAGAACTCGCTGTCGCGATCGGCTTGGTATGCATGGCCGGAAACCTCCGCGAATCCCGGGCGACCTAAGGAGTATACAGCGGAATTCCCGCAGCCAGCATCCCGCCCACAACCTGGATGACAGCCGAGAGGCCGGCGTTTCGAACGAGCCATTCGGCGGGATCAAAGCCGAGGAGTGGCATGCCCGCGATCCATCCATCCGCCCACCGCCAGATCAACTGGTGGACGACTGCGGCGGCGAACAGATCGAGGGCCGCCCAATTCCCGGCCGGGGTCGCGGCCTCCCCGCCGCTCGCTTCCCGCCCGTCGCGGCCGCAGAGCAGCCGACGCAGGCCGGCCGCCACGGCAAAAAGCAGACCGACGGTGAGAACGCCCCGCAGTCCGATCACGGCTCCGATCAGCATCATGCCGGCAAGGAGGGCCCGTCGGCCCGCAAGCATTCCCAGCGCCGCCCCGACGGCCAGGCCGAGGACGGCGTCCACAAGGCCATGCAATCCCGGATTCGCTCCGGTCCTCAAGGGCACTGCGGCGCCGGCAATTGCGGCGAACAGCACCGAGCCCATGACCCAGAGCCGGGGAATCGTCTGCCCGTCGTGATCCAGAAGCCCCCAGACGAGCAGCGTCATCAGCGTGGCGCAGTGCAGGCAGCAGACCGCCACTAGCTGCCAGTCGGTCCGCGTCAGCAGGACATCACTCCCGACACCCAGTCCGGTGAACCGATCGCCGGGAAGATTCGCCCCGCCGCCGAGCAGTTCGACCGAGGCCACGAGCCCGACGACGATGGCGGCGCAGGCCTCGACGAGCGGATACCGGGGGGAGATCGGCGTCATGCAGTCCCGACAGCGGCCTCGAAGCAGCAGCCAGCCGAGCACGGGAATGTTGTCGTGCCAGCGGATCGGCGAGCCACACTCGGGGCACCTGGATCCGCCGCCGACCACCGACGCCCCGCGGGGCAGCCGATGGACCACGACGTTGAGAAAGCTGCCCAGGTTTCCGCCGAGAGCGAGCAGAAAGACGGCGACGACCGCATCCGTCAGCGGAACGACCCACTCGTGCATCTGCGTCGTCATCGGGACATTCTCACTCGTTCGGCAGAGGATTTTCGTGTAGGTAAGGTAGTCTGGAAGAAAGGTCATCCGCAGGGCACCATGCATGAGAACGGACGAAACCACGCTTTTGGGAGCCGCCGCCCCCACACCTGCCGCCCCACGGCGTGGCCTGCCGACATGGCTCGGCCTTGTGCTGCGGCTGGCGGCGACGATCGGCCTGATGGCCTGGGCGTTGCGTGGTGTCGAGTGGCACAAACTCGTCGACCTCGTCTCCCGGATTGACTGGCGCTGGTGGGTGGCGGGACTGGCGACGGGAGTCGTCGTCCAGGTGATCGCCGGAATCCGCTGGGCCGCGCTCGCCCGGCCGATCGGATTTCCCTATTCGGCGGGGCTCTTCGTCTGGAGGTTCTTCGAGGGGGTGTTCTTCAGCCTCTGCCTGCCGACGTCGATCGGCGGCGACGTCGTCAAGGCCTATCGCCTCGCCGATTCGACCCATGGCCGGCTGTTGGCGGGATGCACGGTGCTGGCCGACCGCCTGACCGGTCTGGCGGCGCTTGGCGTGCTGGCCGGCGCCACCATCATCGCCCGGGAACTCAGGCTCGGCCCCGCTGCCACGATGGCCGTCGGCGTCGGCCTGCTGCTGGCCGCGATCGCGGCCTTCTGGCTGGTCGTCGGATCGCTCGACCGCCTGCTCACCCTGTTTCCCGAACCGCATCGTGCCCGACAGTTCATCTCGCAACTGCTGCCCTACCAGATGCGGCCCAACCTGATGACGCGGGCCATCGGCTGGAGCCTGCTGGTGCAGATGGGGGGAGCGATCTCGGTCGCGTTCATCGCCCGGGCGATCGGCGTCAAGCTGCCGCTTTCGATCTGGTTCGCGGTCGTGCCGCTGGTGGCCCTGGCGATGGTGCTGCCGATCAGCATCGGGGGCGTCGGCGTTCGCGAAGGTGGCCTGGCGATGCTGCTGGCCCCCTCGGGCATACCCTCCGAGCAGGCTGTCGCGATCGGCCTGCTCTGGTTTCTGTGCACGATCATCTGCGGGCTGATCGGAGGCGGCCTGTTTCTCCTCGATCGCAACCCGCAGCATGCGGCAGCCCGCGGACCGCTGCCAGCCGATCAGGTCGCCGTCTGACGGTTCCTGCGTCGGGCGTCGCAGAGCAACAGCCCGGCGACGGTCTTCGCATCGTCGATCCGGCCGTCGAGGCACATCGCGATCGCCTCGTCCCATCCGACCAGCCGCGTCGTGATCACCTCGCCGGGTTCGAGCGCTTGCGGGCCGGAAGCGAGGTCCGTGGCCAGAAACAGATGCATCCGTTCCCGCAGAATGCCGGGAGACATCCAGAAGGAGGCGATCTGGTCGATCCGGCCTGCCCGGTATCCGGTTTCCTCGGTGAGTTCCCGGGCGGCCGCCTCCGCCAGCGATTCGACGCGATCGAGCGTGCCGGCGGGCAGTTCGAGCAGCGGCCTGCCCACGGCGACACGAACCACCTCGATCAGGCAGACCTCCGTCGCCGAGACCATCGGCACCACAACCACGCTGCCCGGGTGCTCGATCACGTCCCGCAGCCGCGGCGGTTCCGTCGCTGTGGCACCGGCGGGACGGGCCTCTGGCACCCGCCGCACCCGAAACCGTCTCGTCTCGAACACGATCTCGCCTTCGTTCGAAGACGCGATCGTTGAATCGCCGATCGACTCGGCCAGCGGCAGGGCCACGACATCCGCTGGAAGGCCTTCGATCGCCAGCCCCCCTTTTTTCGGACCAGGGTCGGCGAGCCTTCTCGCCTGCAGCAGTCCGAGTCCGAGATGAGCCCGGAGTCGCGGCGACCAGCAGGACGACCCGATCACTCCGATCGGCTCGCCTCCGACCATGACCCTCGAGGCCGGGGCGAAGGCCTTTTCCGCGGTCACGGCCGTCAGCCTGCGATTGACGTGCCCCAGGGCATCGATCCGCGCGACGGTCTCCTGCCCGAGGTAGCAGCCCTTCGTGAACGAGATCGCGCGGGCGTCGCGACCCAGTTCCTGCGGCAATGTCTTCTCGGGGATGTCGGCCGGCATCGGTCGCCCCGCCTCGATCCGGGCGGTCTCGACGGCGAGCGGTTCCGCCTCGGCGGCGGCCGCTGCCCGCCAGGCAGCGATCAGCAGGGGCCGATCCGAGGCTGCCAGACGGACGAGGAATCCGACCGGCCCAGCCCAGTCGACCCGGACGAGAACCGCCGGCACGCCGTCGACGATCAGGGCCGCATGATCGGAGAGCCCGTCCGGAAGCCGGGGCCTCTCGGATACGGCTTCCCCATCCCCGCTGCGGGCAATTCTGGGGGCGAGCCAGTTCTCGGCATCCGGTCCGGCCACGAGCAGGCAGGCGGTGTCGGCCGAGGCATCCACGATTTCGACCTGCTCCCTGATCAAATAGTGCGAAAGGTGCTCTGCGAGCGACACCGGCAGACCGCCGTCGGCGTCGATCAGAAGCCCATCCTCGATCCGCAGGATCGTCGCCAGCGCGAGCACCCAGCCCTTGGCATCGGTGAAAAACGCTTCGCTTCCCTGGCCCGGCTCGAGCCCCGACAGGGCGGCCGTCGTGAAGTTGTCGACAAAACGCACGGCATCCCGGCCGCGGGCCAGGATCGTGGTCCGGCGTCCGAGATCCGCCCAGGCGACGGAACGTCGCAAGGATTCATAGCCGACAGGGGGCGACGGCGAGGCATTCTGGCTGGTCACGACCTGCTTCCACTCCACGATCCAAGATGTCCGAGGAAAAAGTCGTCCGAAAAAGTCGTCCTTGAAAAGTCGTTCCTGTCGGCCGGCTGAACCACAGGCTACCACGCGGTCCGGACGCCGCGGACAGGATCGCCGATTCCGACGATTTTCCAAAAACGTTGGGCGAACAACCGCGCTGGTCGCCGCGTAGATCTTTCACCGCGACGATGCCGCGGTGCGGCAGATACGAGGCCAACGGAAGGCCGACGCCTTGCCGCCCTGAATAGGCTTGTGCAGTCGGACATGCGGGCAAGGCGTGGTCCGTGGCTGGCGAGCCGATTCGACACGGCTGTTTTTCTTTCGCTCGCAATTTCCAGTCAGCAATCCGCGCCCGCGGTGCGCAACGACGCCACACCTGTTGAGGAGGATTTACCATGGCCACTGTCCACTACGATGCCGATTGCCGCGACCAGTTCGACGAAGGCGACGACTCGGGAAACAACCCCTTCGCCGTGGCCGACAGCGGCCACTCCGACGTTGCCCGTGCCGAGGCCGAGTACGAGACCCGTTCCTACGCGGACCGGGTTCGTCGCGACGGCCGCCCCGCCCGAAAGATGCACCGCATCGCCGAGGTGCGGCAGCGTCAGGGCGTGACGCTCCGCAACGTCGCGCGGCGTCTCGGGCTCGATCTGGCGACGGTCAGGCGACAGGAGCAGGACCACTGCGATCTGCGGATCTCTGAACTGATGGGATGGCAGTCGGTGCTCGATGTGCCGATCGCCGAACTCCTCGTCGAGGGAGACGGCCAGCTGTCGGGCCCGGTGCTGGAACGGTCCCGGATGGTGAAGCTCATGAAGACCGCTGCGGCGATCCGTGAGCGGACCGGCGGCACCCCGATCGGCCGAATGGTGACGATGCTCATCGATCAGATTCTCGAGATCATGCCGGAACTCGCGGACGTCACTCCCTGGAACACCGTCGGTCAGCGACGCACCCTCGACGATCTCGGCCGCACCGGACGCTACACCGTGCCGGAGGAGATTTTCCGCCGGCCTGGCCAGTAGCGGTTCGAATTGCTGCGCCAGCGGGAAACGCCGGCGCGGACGGGGCGGGCAGGAATGCTCGCCTTGTTCGCGTCGGCGGCCCTGTTTACGATCGCCTCGCGAGTCCGACCCCCTGTCCTGTGTCGGCAGAATCCGTCGCCTGTCCACCGGCGGCGAAATCTCCGCAACCCCACCGTCAGAGGTCAGTTTCCGTGTTTTCCTACCTTGGCGTACTCGGCATCACGGCGATCCTGTTTTTCGTCGTCATCGCCACGGCGCGACTGATCTTCGGCAAGTAACGCCCCGCGGACGAGCATGCCGGTGAATCCGCCGAGCACGCCGCCGAGGACGAGCCAGGCCGCGATCGCCAGCCAGACATAGTCCCGCAGCCAGACCAGCAGCGGCGGTTCCGCGCTCTTTGGCACCTTCCGTTGAACCGGCCCCTGGCGGCCCGTCTGCTTCCGCATCGCGTCCCGAAACAGGTCCCAATCCTGCTGGGCGCCTGGTTTTTCCAGCCGCTCCAGCCAGGCGGCCCGCGAACGCACCAAGATCACGGGCGGCAGGGCCAGGGCCGCGATCCAGAGAGCGGCAAAGACGAGCGTGACAATCGTCGCCGTCGAGAGTCTGCGGGGGATCATCGGGTGTCCTCGGAAGGTCGGGCCTGCGCCATCCTCCCATTCTTCACCCCTTTCCCAGCCGGGCAACCGGTCTGGTGTCGATTCGGGAGGGTCGTTATCGTCCCGCCCACGCCGCGCGGGAGTCGGCTCCCTTGGCCGGCCGGATCGATCCCCTTCCCCGTCCAGACACAGCATCCGAAGGAACACGTCACGTGAAGCCGGTCCGCCTTCCGTCTCGTTGCCCGCTGTCCTCGCTCCCGGTGGCGTTCTGCATCCTGATCATCGCGGCCCTCGCCTGCCCGGAGGATGCATGCGGCCAGAGCGGCTGGCTGCCGACATCCTGGTTTTCGGGGGACGACATCGCCCCGGAGGCGATGTTTCCGCTCGCCGAGAATGACGGACCGTGGCTGGTGCTTGCCACGACCTTCCGCGGCGACGGGGCCCGCGACGATGCCCGCCGGCTGGTGCAGGAACTGCGCCGCGACTTCAAGCTCAAGGCCTACTCCCACGAGAAGTCGTTCGACTACACCGGTCGCCAGCAGGGGCTCGGCCTGAATCCGGACGGCAGTCCCAAGAAGATGCGCTATGCCAACTCCGAGCAGGTGACCGAGGTGGCGGTACTCGTCGGCGACTTCGCCTCGTTCGACGACAGCCGGGCCCAGAAGATGCTCGCAAAGGTGAAGTCGCTGGAGCCGAAGGCGCTCTCGGGCGAGAGCGGCAAGAGCCAGTCCTTCTCCGATTTCCGCAAGATGGTCGGGCTGGATCGCAATTCGTCGAAGGGTCCGATGCACCTCGCCTTCGTGATCCCGAATCCACTGCTGCCGGAGGACTTCTTCACGCGGCAGCAGGTCGACAAATTCGTCATCGAGATGAATGCAGACGTGACCCACAGCCTGCTCGACTGCCCCGGACGCTACACCGTCCGCATCGCCACCTTCACCGGTGCCGGCACGTTCGATCAGAAGGCGATCGAGTCCGGCGAAGACGGCCTGAAACTCGAGGGACGACTCGTCGAGGCCGCCGAGAAAGCCCACCGGCTGACCCAGGCCCTGCGGCGTGCCGGCTGGCAGGCCTGGGAGTTTCACGACCGCGAATCGAGCATCGTCTGCGTCGGCTCCTTCCAGCAACTGGCGGTGCAGACCGGCAACGGCAGCGGAATGAATCCGGAGATCTCCCGGATCGTCCGCGAACTCGGCCCCGATCCGGCCCGGCTCGCCGGCGGGAGCATCATGCCGCGTTCGATCGAGGGCATCATGCTCGACGTGCAGCCGAAGCCGATCGACGTGCCCCGCGTCCCGGATGGCTGGCGCTGATCGGGTCGGCCCCGAGCGTGGACCGGATCGACCCGAGGCCCCATCCCACCCGTCCCATGACCGCCGCTCCCGCGATCCTCCTCCTCGGCACGACCAACCCGGGCAAACTCCGGGAACTGGCCGCGTTGGTCGCTCCGCTCGGCATCGAGTGCCGATCGCTGGCCGACGAACCCGCCGCGGTCGAGGTCGCAGAAACCGGCTCGACCTTCGCGGAGAACGCCGCCCTCAAGGCGACCAGCCAGGCGATCGCCACCGGCCGTTGGGTTCTCGCCGAGGACAGCGGTCTCGTCGTCGACGCCCTCGACGGCGCACCGGGAATCTTCTCGGCCCGGTTCGCGGGAGAACATGCCGGCGACGAGGCCAACAACGCCCTGCTGCTGAAGAGGCTCGCCGCCGTTCGCGGCCCCGACCGCTCGGCCCACTACGCCTGCCATGCGGCGCTCGCCGCACCGGACGGAAAGATCCTGGCGGTGGCCAGCGGCGTCTGCTGCGGCCGGATCGCGGAGTCACCCCTGGGCACCGGTGGCTTCGGCTACGACCCGCTGTTCATCGTGCCGGAATACCAGCGGACGTTCGGCGATCTCTCGGCGGCGGTCAAGGCGGTCATCAGCCACCGCGGACGGGCGTTGCGGGCGATGCTGCCCGCGATCAGGCGACATCTGGCTCGGCCCTGAGACCGGCGGTGCCGTGCTCCAGCCGCCGCTCGATGATCCGCACCACCTCGGGTGTGCCGTCCATCCTGCCCTGAAGCCTCTCGAGCGCCGGCCGAAACCGTTCGATGCCGTCGAGAAACCGCCTCACGATGTCGCCGTTGACCTGTTCGAGCGGGGTGAAGTCGCCGCACCCCATGCTGCTGAGGAAGTGGCTGTTCATCAGCTGTTCGGCATGGGCCCGCTCCGGCAGGAGCAGCATCGGCTTGCCGAGGTGGAGTGCCTCGCCGATGAGCTGGTTGCCCGCCGCCGAGATCAGGCCGCGGCAGCGGGAGAGGTCCTCGACGAACCGTCGTTCGTCGATGGCATGGAAGGAGACGTTGCCGATGTGCTCCCGGTGGCCGAGTCCGTAGACCTTGACGGGCATGCCGCAGTCGGCGAGCGCCGAGAGCGTGGCAAAGGGCGTGTGACGTCGCAGGTAGCTGAGGATGAAGCCGTCGTCGCGGGGGACGGCCCGGGTGATCTCCCGCCGCAGCAGCGGCCCGACCTGCACCACATGCTCCCAGCCCCGCCGCAGCGGCGGCCTGAAGAAGGCCGAGACCACCGTGTCGGAGGCCCCCATCACGTACATCCAGACGGCATGGCTCATGCACCAGGCCTGCCACTTGAGGGCGAGCGGCAGCCGGCTGAGATCGTAGGCGAGGAGGAAGTGCTGGTGGTCGACGCTGATCAGCGGAATCTGCTGGCGGGCCGCGGCCCGGGGGAGCGCCGGCTCGAAGTCGGTCACGGCGAGGTCGGCCTGAAAGTCGTCGAGTTCCCGCATCATCCTGTCGACGAGAGGCCCCAGCTGTCGGGCCTGATAGTCGAGGCCGGCCGCGATCGATCGCGGCACGTCGAGCCTGCCCCCCGTGTACTGAAACACGATGCCGGGAATCGCGACCAGCCGCACCCTGCAACCCGACGAGTCCGCGATCGCGGCAAGGCCTTCCCCAGGGCCGTTCCCGGCGAACCGCCGCGAAAGGAATTCGTAGGCATCGGCGGAGGTGAAAATGAGCACGTCGTGCTCCCCCTGCAGGTGCTCCACGAGCGTGGCGATGCGTGTGGCGTGGCCGCGTCCCTCACCGCAGAGGCTGATGGCGATGTTTGCCATAATGAATCGGAGACAGGCGCCGGTCCGAGCGTTCCGATGGGAAGTCGAGGCGGCCCGGAACGGCTGCCTTTTGGGAAATGGTGACCAGAAACGACCGAAGGATCAAACTCGTCCCATGGTCTGGATAACGACAGCATCTCGATCTCCCCTGGGAATCGCGGCTTTCGCGGTCCTTCTGCTGATGTTTGGCATGCGTCCGGCGGCCGCGAAGGAACAACCTTCCCCGTCGGAGGAACGGGTCCGCAGCCTGGTGCTCGATCTGGGATCGGGGTCGATGGCGGCCCGGGATGCCGCCGAGACCACCCTGATCGGCCTCGGCCCGGAGGCCTTGCCCGTCATCGCGGCCGTTGGCCGCGACGCGGACGGAGAGGCGGCCTTCCGGCTGGAAGGCATCAGGCATTCGCTCGAAGAGCAGGCGGCTGCGAGGGCGTCCGCCGAGGGCCGTGTGACCGTGCGGTGCGCCAGAACGGAACCGTCGGGCGCCGGCGGAACGCGGGTTCTTCTTCGGATCGAGTGGCCGGAGGAGACGACGCTCCTGGCGGTCAGGTTGCCGGTCCGCTCCATCGTTGCAGAGGGCCCGGCCGGCGAAGCGGTGCCACCCGCTCAGCGGGCTTCCGTGCTCGAGGCCTCGATCCTGCCAGACCGTCGGTTCGTCGAGATTCCAGTGGCACTGCTGCGACCCGCCGACCCCGTCCAGTCGCTCGACGTCCTCCGCGGCACGGTCATCGTCTGGCTCGGCGGCATGGAGCATGCTTTCGAATTCGGCGACCTGGTCCGGGCCGTTTCCGGCGACGACCGCCCCACGGCTCGTCTTGGCCGGGCGACGGTCAGGCTCGACGAGGTCGCCCTCCGGGCGGGCCGGCTTCTGGTGACGGCGAGCATCGCCTACGATGAACCTTCCGAAGCCCTGGCATCGCATCGCACCTGGCTGTCGGAGCGACCGCTCGAGCTGATCGGACCGGATGGCCTGCCGCGCCGTCCGGTGGAGCAGAGGGTCGGGGAGCGTTCGGAGCGGGGCCTGACGGCGACGGCGGAGTTTGCATGGAACGACGACGCGGTCTCCTCCATTCGCGGCTACTCGCTCCGCTGGCGGCTGCCGATCGCGATCCACGAGCAGCCGCTCGATTTCGCGGTGCGTTCGATTCCGCTCACATCCCGCTGAGGCAGCCGTCGGCCGGCTCGCCAGGCCGTTTGCTCGCCGCGGCCCTGATCCTGATCGCCACGGCCACCGGGGCGCGGTCCGACGAGGTTCGAGTCGATTCCGCAGAGGCCGCGGATGACGGTGCCGCGGTCGTTGCACGCCTCGGCGACGAGCCGATCCTGCGGGTGGAACTCGAAGCACTCCTGAAACGGACCGGAACCGACGCCCTGCCGATGAACGAACAGCGGCGAAGGCTCGAGGCCGAGGCGCTCGAGCAGCTGGTGAACGAACGGCTGCTCCAGAAGGCGATCGTCTCCGAACGGGTCGAGGTCGATCCAGCCGAGGTCGCCTCGATGCTGAGGGCGATGAAGGCGCAGCTGGCGGAGAAACAGATTCCCTTCGAGGCCTTTCTCGCGCAGTCCGGCCGCGACGAGCAGTCGCTGAAGCGACAGTTCGAACTTGATGCCGCAGTTCGCAAGCTGCTCCTGCCGCGGATCACGAGCGAGGCACTCGCGGCGACGTTCGCGAAACACCGACGGGAGCTCGACGGCACGAGAATGCGGGCCAGCCACATCGTACTCCGGCCCGATCCGGCCCGCGGCGACGAGGCCATCCCGGAGATGCTGCGCAGGGCCGAGGCGATCCGTCGGGAGATTCTCAAAGGCGGGGTCACGTTCGCCGATGCGGCAAGGATGCACTCGGCGGGGCCGAGCCGGAGCCTCGGTGGAGACATCGGATATTTTCCCCGGCACGGCGTCCTGCACGAGGATTTCACCAAGGCGGTGTTCTCTCTCGGCAAGGGGGACGTCTCGCGGCCGTTCGTCACTCCCTTCGGTGTTCACCTGGCTCTCGTTACCGACATCCAGCCCGGGTCGGCGTCGCCGGATTCCGTGCGTGGCCAGGTGGAGGCGATCCTGGTTCGGCAGGAGATTCGGGCGATCCTCGACCGCGTCCGGGCCACGACGCCGGTCAGGTTCAGCCCGGGTGTCGCCCACTTTGACGGTCCGAGCGATGAAAACAGCCCGCGAAACCTCGTGGTCGAGCCTGCGGAGGGCGGCTGATTGCCCCGCCGTTTTCCGGTTGTTTCGGGTCGCCGCCGGAGCTAGTCTCCCCGGTCCCCCGTCCTTCCCGAGTTGCAGATGTCCCGCCGGGCTGCGTCATGAAAATCCGGGCCTTCGTCCTGTTGTCGTGCATGCTGCTCGTGCCCGGGGCGGCGATGTTTTCCCACCACATTCCAGCCAGCTTCCGCACGACGTTGCGGACGCAGGTCTGGGGGCCGGCGATCGACACGGTCGCCTCCAGCCTGGGGCTCTCGGCGGCAACCGCGACCAGCGCGGCGGCCGCTCCGCTGCAGACCGGATCGTCGGGCGTCGTCGCGGCCCCAGCGACACCAGTTCAGGCAATGCCGACCGTTGTTCTCGCCCCTCATCCCGAGTCCCAGCCCGCCGGCGTTCGGGTCCAAACCGGTCCGCTCTGGTCGCCTGTTTCCGGCACTGCCGACATGGCCGGATTCCGCCACGATGCCGAAGACCAGCTGGCGAAACTGGGGGCGGTCGCCTTCGAATGCACCGCCTCCAGCGATGGCGGCCTCCACCGCTGTTCATGTCGGGTGGCGGCAGATCCCTCGGGGCAACTCCAGCGGGTGTTTCATGCCGCGGCCTCCGACCCCCGGTCGGCGATCCAGAATCTGGTCGGACAGGTGATCTCCTGGAAGGAACGGCTGGCAGGCGTTCCGCCGCCGACCCAGTCGGGCCGTTCTGGTGATCCCGTGCGGCTGCAATGACGATGACCCCAGTTCGCCGATGACACGGAGGCTCGGCTGACAGATGCGTGCACGTGGCGGCAAGTCCGGAAGGCGGACCAGCGTGATGCCGCTGGCGGGAAGGCTCAGCGGCGGCCGCGGCCCCGGAGGGCTCCGAATCTGGACGCCCGCCGCCGCGATCGCGGCCAAGCCCCGCCGTCGGCCTGCCCGCCGCCGTCGGCCCCCGGCCCGCGACGAGCAGTCCATTCCTCCGGGGCTCCAGCGGCGATCGGACGAATTGGCCCGAATGGAGGCGGTTCTGTTCGTCTCCCGTGAGCCTCTCTCCCCGCGACGGCTCGCCAAACTGGCGGGTCTGACGGACGGCACGCGAGCCAGATCCCTGCTCCGTGAGTTGAGATCGCTCCACATCGCCTCGGGAACGGCCTTCCGCGTCGAACAGATCGCCGGCGGATTTCAGCTCCTGACCCAGGCCCCGTTCGGCCCGTGGGTCAGGCGGATGCTCGCAACGCCGCCGGAAACCCGACTTTCTGCCGCGGCCCTCGAAACGCTGGCGATCGTGGCCTACCGCCAGCCGGTCACCCGGGCCGAAATCGAGGCGATTCGGGGGGTGGGCTGCGAGGAGATGCTGCGGCACCTCCTCGACCGGGATTTCGTCGGCATCGGGGGCCGGACGGAAGATCTGGGCCGTCCCAACGTCTACGTCACGACGAACCGATTTCTCCGGGCGTTCGGGCTGCCGCGAATCGAAGATCTGCCTGCTCTGCCCGACGGGGGCGAGGCCCGCGAAGAGCCGGCCTCCTGAACGCCTCTCTGAGCGTTCCCCAAGCCATTCCCCACGCGGGGAAAAAAACGCTTGCACTCGGCGGGTGGGCTGGACAGACTTTTGCCTCCCGGTGCACGTTCGGCGAGCATCGACTTGAGGAGTCGATGAAATTTTCGCCCAGGCAGTTGGACGTTTGGGTGCAATCGGGTAGAGAAATGGCCGAGGAAAAAGTCTGACGACTTTTTTCCGGCTCAATTTCGGTCGGTCGTTGGTCGTTAGGTGTGTGTCGTTTTCAGTTCCGTACTTCCGTTCGCCGCCCCGGTGAACAGACTCGAGGAGGTTTTCCCGTGACGATTGTCGTGAGCCCCAGAGGGCAGCAGGACGTGATGACCGCCGACGTGTTTTCCTGGAACGAGCTTCCCGAGCTGATGGCCGCCGAGGAGCTGTTCGATGCCTCGTTCCGGGAAGGCTCGGAGGAGCCGTCCATCGTCGCCCGCGAAGACGAGGATGAGGACGAGGAAGAAGACGAGGAGTTCGAGGACGACGACGAGGAAGAGGAGTTCGAGGACGACGAGGAGGAGGAAGAAGAAGACGAGGACGAGGACGAGGGCGACGACGAGTGGGAAGAGGTTGAGGACGAAGACGAAGACGAGGAGGAAGAAGAGGAAGAAGAAGACGAGGAGGAAGAGGAAGACGAGGACTGGGAAGACGACGACGAGGAGTGGGAAGACGACGACGAAGAGGAAGAGGAAGAAGAGGACGACGACGACTGATCCCCGTCGCTCGCGGCGGCCCGGGCCGGTTTGGCCTGGAGCCCTTTGGGCGGTTCGAGAAGAACCACCTGTCTCTTGCCTAAGGATTCGCTTCGAGCGTCTGGCCGTCCTGAAGTTTCTGGATCGGCAGTTTCTTGATCGGGGCCGACGACGCCTGCAACGTCACGATCCGCCCCTTCCGATCGACATCCAGCCGCACGCTCTGTTCTGCGGCTGCCAGCGTTGCGAGCATCTGTTGCTGGCTCGTGACCGATTGGCCGTCAACCGCCAGGATCCGGTCGCCGATGACGAGCCCGGCCTCCGCCATCGGGGATCCCGCGGCGACCCGAACCACGACTGGCGCGGTCGGTTCTCCCGCATCCTCCCGAACACTCATGCCCCAGCGGGGCTTCTGACCAGCAGGCATCACCGACTCGCTGGCCGGCGACTCGAGGGCCCGACGCTGGGCGGCCGTCTCGGCGCGGCATTGTTCGCGGAACAGAGGGGGCGGACCGCTCCCGTCCGCGATGCCAACCACGAGGTCGAGCGCCAGGCGGGCGACCGGTTCGATGCCGCCAAAATTGACCAGATGGGTGTCGTCGCTGGGTCTGTGGTACTGGTCGTGCAGGCCGGTGTGAAACATGACTGTCGGAATCTTGGCCGCGATGAACGGGTAGTGGTCCGAGTCGTCTGTGATCTCCCAGTCGAACACCAGTTCCAATTTGGTTGCGGCATTCGCCGCCACGACCGCGCGACGGAGAGACTGGGCCGTGCGGGCACCGTAGACCTCGACCCGCTCCCCTCGCAGCCGGCCGATCATGTCGAGATTCAGCGAGAAGACGATCTTTCGCTCGGCGAGCGCCGCGGGCCGCACCCGGAGGAAGTGATAGGAGCCGAGCAACCCCTTCTCCTCCCCGTCCCAAAACGCGATCAGCACCGATCGCCTCGGACGGCTCGGCAACTGCCCGAGGGCCTCGGCCAGTTCGATCAGGCCGGCGACACCCGAGGCGTTGTCGTCGGCCCCGTTGTGGATCAGTCCGGTGGGGCCGTAGCTGTTGTTCGGCGTTCCGTAGCCGACGTGGTCGTAGTGGGCGCCGACCACGACGATCTCGCGGGCGACGGTCGGGTCGCTGCCCGGCAGGAGGGCGAGGATGTTCCGCATGCCACCGAACGATTGGAAGAAACCGCCGTTGTCACCCGCCGGTTCGAGCCCCAGTCGATCGATGGCCTGAACGATGTAGGCACCGGCGGCCCGCCCGCCCCGGCTGCCCCCCTCGCGGCCCTCGAGGGCGTCGTCGGCGAGGGCATGGATGTGCCTACTGGCGTCCGCCGCCCGGATGCTCGCATGGGCCTTGTGGAGAGCCTCGGCGGCGGGGGTGGCAGTCAGCGGACCTGCGCATGCAACGCCGACACTCACCACCGACACGCCGAAGGCACGAATCATCATGGCACACGCAGCCTCCTTGCGGGTCCGGGTTTCACTGTCCAGAATAGAATCCGTTTTGGTCCTCAGAGTCCATGGGAATCTGCGGGTGCAGGAGAGGTGGCAGAGTGGTCGAATGCGCGTCTTTGCTAAAGACGTGTCCGGTCAAAAGCTGGACCGCGGGTTCGAATCCCGCCCTCTCCGTTGGTTGGTAATCGTCGAATCGAAC
>Ga0209598_10000231_pt1 | contig 44740 bp, 39 predicted proteins | sample M_140807_EF_Meta_FD_187317 | JGI IMG/M metagenome (GOLD analysis project Ga0209598, IMG submission 187317) | Freshwater microbial communities from Lake Montjoie, Canada to study carbon cycling - M_140807_EF_MetaG (SPAdes) (version 2) | ecosystem: Environmental > Aquatic > Freshwater > Lake...
TGGGCAAGGCCTGACGCGTGCGGCACGAGACACTCAAGGTCGCGCCCTCGCTGACGCTGCACCTGGACGCCGAGGCCTTCACGGTCGCCGATGTGGCGGTCACGACGCTGCGCGAGGCAGACGAGGCACCCTTGGCCGAGGTTCGCCTCTCGGTCGAGGTCGACGCCGTGACGTGGCATCGCCTTGAGCGCTCGGCCGCGTTTCATCTGGACACCGCGCGCCGCGGGCCGAGCATGGTCGAGCGCTTCGAGCCGGCGTCCCCCATTCGTATCGAGGCGACGCTCGGCGCTGCCGAGACTGCGGCCCTGCCGCCGACGCTCGACGCGTTTGACGCCGCGGTCGCGATCAACGACGCCGCACCCGCAGACGCGCTGCGACGCGCAGACAGGTGGTGGGTCCGGGCGGTGACGCAAGAGCTCGCGCCGGGGCTGCGCGGCGGCTTCTCAGTGAGCTGGGACGACGAAGAGGTGAACGCACGATGAGCGCCGCGCGCAACGATGTCTTTCGCCGGCGCACCGGCGTGCTCCTGCACCCGACCTCGCTGCCGGGGCCGCACGGCGTGGGCGGGCTCGGTCGCGAGGCGCGGCGATTTGTCGACTGGCTCGTTCAGGCGGGCGTGAGCGTTTGGCAAGTGTTGCCCTTGGTACCGCCCGGCGCGGGGGACTCGCCCTATTCGAGTCCGTCCGCGTTCGCGGGAAACGCGCTCATGGTCGACCTGGAGACCTTGCAACACGACGGTCTGCTGTCCGCTGAAGAGGCCGCCGACAAGGTGCCTGCCTCGGAGCGCGTGAGCTTCGGCGCCGTGCGGACGTTCAAGATGGAGCGGCTCGGGCGCGCTGCGGCTCGGCTCTCGGCGGGCGACCTCGCGGCCTACCGCGCGCAGGCGCCGTGGGTCGACGCCTACGCCCTCTTCGAGGCCCTGAGCCGCGCGCACCACGGGCAGCCGTGGTGGACATGGCCCGCCGCGCTGCGGGACTTCGAGCCGTCTGCTGTGGAGAGCGCCCGCGCCCACCTGCGCTCGGCGATCGACCGCGTGGTCGGCGAGCAACTGCTGTTCGACCGGCAGTGGCGGGCCCTCCGCGCCTACGCCAGTGAGCGCGGCGTGCTCATCATGGGCGACATGCCGATCTACGTAGACGCGAACAGCGCGGACGTGTGGGCCCATCAGGCGATGTTCCAGCTCGCGCCCGACGGCAGCCGCCCGGTGGTCTCGGGCGTGCCTCCAGACGCGTTCAGTGATCTGGGCCAGCTCTGGGGCAACCCCCTCTACGACTGGTCGCGGATGGCGCAGGATGGGTACGCGTGGTGGGTCGCTCGCGTGCGCCGTGTGCTCGAGCTCACGGACATGGTCCGCATCGACCACTTTCGGGCGTTTGCTGCGTACTGGGAGGTCCCGGGGGACGCCCAGGACGCGCGCGGTGGCCGTTGGGTGCAGGGGCCAGGGCGCGCGGTATTCGATGCCCTGCGCGCGGCGCTCGGGCCGCTGCCCATCGTGGCCGAAGACCTGGGTGTGATCGACGAGCCCGTGCGCGAACTCTTGGCAGCGACGGGGCTGCCGGGCATGAAGATCCTGCAGTTTGCGTTCGGGGATGGCCCCGCCAACCCTTACTTGCCCCACAACCACGTGCCGAACAGCGTCGTCTACACCGGGACGCACGACAACGAGACGACGCTGGGCTGGTGGCAGAGCACCCACGAGCGCGTCCGCGACCGGGTGCGGCGCTACTACGGCATCTCGGGGAACGACGTCGTGTGGGACTTGGTGCGCTCCGCGCTTGAGTCCGTCGCGTGTCTGGCCATTGTGCCGATGCAAGACGTCTTGACGCTCGATAACGGCGCGCGGATGAACACGCCCTCGGTGGCCGAAGGCAACTGGGGCTGGCGCCTGCGGGCGGGCGACTTGCGCGACGACGTGGCCTCACGCCTGCGTGCGCTCTCCGAGCAGTACGGTCGCACCTGAGAGAGACGCCGCGCGGCGGCATGGACGATGGAGACACGATGCGTCTGGTGAATCGACTCTGCGCGTTGGGCGCGCTGCTCGCGCTCGGCCCGGGATGCCGCGGCTTCATGTACGGACAGACGGGCGATGTCACGACGCACTTCGCCGCGGAGCACGTGACGCCGTTCGTGATGTCCACGGACGACGCGGAGATGGCCTGCGCGTCCGGCTTGGCGATGGGCAACTTCACGATGTCGTTCGAGCGGGTCACAGACCGGCCGAACAAGGCGGCGCTTTCGGCGCTGGCCTCTGCCGCGAGCTGCGCCGAGGCGCACGCGTGGGAGGCAGAGCTGCGGTCACTGCGGGCGCTGCGGGCGAACCAGAGCGAGGAGGCGCAGGACGCGCGCGTCGAGGAGAAACGGTGGCACGCCGTCGCGGCGCGTCGCTATGGCGCGGCCTGGACGCGGATGACGCAGGCGTATGGCACCCCCGGCGGCGCGTGCCCCACGCTGGAGACGCCCGAGGACGAGACGCTCTACTTGGTCGGCCTGATCGCGGGGGGGCAGGCGGTCACGCACGACCGCGCCGCCGAGGGGCAGGCAGGCATCGCGCTCGACGTGCCGCGCCTGGCTGCGCGTGGCAGCGAGTGCCTCGACGACGCGCGGTGGTTCGGGGTGCCGTCCGCGCTCCGCGCCGCGGTCTGGCTGAGCGTTCCCGGCGCCACACCCGCAGGCGAGGACCCCTGGGCACGCCTGACCGCGGCGGCCGAGCTGGGTGAGTCGAAGGGCATGCGGCTGGCGCGCGCGATCCAAATTGAATCTCTCGCGGCAGCGGGGCGTCTGGAGGACGTGCGCGCCGCGATCAAGACGTATGCCGAATCCCGCGACAAGACGCCGACGTATGCGGCGTTCAGGCTGCTGGACCAGAATGGGCTGATGCTCGTGCAGCAGATGTCCGACCGCCTCTGGACCCGCGAGGCGGGCCACCGCACACCGCTCGGCGCGCTGGGCACATTTCCCGGTGCCGCTGCCCCTGCGACCGAGGACGCGAGCCTCTTTGAGGGCCTCGGCGGTGACACGCCCGCGCCCGCGTCCGTGCCCTAAACCCGACTCCCATCGACCTCTCTCGAACGTCCACCTGGAGACCCAGATCGCATGCGCCCCATTCACAGCCTGATGACGCTCCTCGCGGCGTGCTCGACCCTCTTTGGGGCGGGCGCGGCGCTCGCCGGTCCCTCGAAGTCGCTCTGTGTCTACGACCCGAGCGGCGCGAACGGCGACATCTTCAACCTGACCAAGGACTTCAAGGCCGCGGCTGCGGGCTGGGGCGTTGACTTCAACGCGAAGCCCTACACAGACGAGAAGACGGCCGCCGAGGACTTCAAGGCGGGCAAGTGCGACGCCGTGGTGCTCACGAGCACGCGCGTTCGGCTCTTTCACAAGTTCGCGGGCACGCTCGAGGCGATGGGCGCCGTGACGAGCTACGACCAGCTCCAAACAGTCGTTCAGCAGCTCTCGACGCCCGCCGGCGGCAAGCTGCTCAAGACGCCGGAGTACGACGTGCTCGGCATCTACCCCGGCGGCGCGGTGTGGCTCTACGTGCGCGACCGCAACGTGGACACGGTGCCTGAGCTCGCGGGCAAGCGCATCGCCACGCTCGACTATGACGACGCGGCGAAGACGATGGTGCGACACGTGGGCGCGTCGCTCGTGCCCGCCGACCTAGGCAACTTCGCGGGCATGTTCAACAACGGCAGCGTGGACGCCGCGTACGCGCCCGCGATTGGTTACAAGGCGCTCGAGATGCACAAGGGCGTCTCCAAGGGCGGCGGCATGGCCAAGTACATCCTGTCTCACCTGACGTTCCAGGTCGTCGCGAAGACGGGCGCCTTTACGGACGAGTTCGCGCAGAACGCCCGCAAGTGGGGCGCCGACAACTTCACGCGCTTCCGCAAGGTGGTCGAGAAGGGTGACCAGGACATCCCCAAGGCCGTCTGGATCGATATCGCCGCGGGTGACAAAGAAAAGTATGACGCGATGTTCCAAGAGGTCCGCCTGCGCCTGCGGGACGAGTCGAAGGTCTACGACAAGGGCATGCTGACGCTCCTGCGGCGCGTGCGCTGCAAGGCTGAGCCCGCGCGCGCCGAGTGCGCTGAGCAAAAAGAATGAGCCGAGCGCGGCTGGTCCTGTCGACGCTGCCGGTCTTCGGGCTGCTCGTCGCGGCGCTCTCGTTCGACCTGGGCCAGCGCGTCAACGCGCGCCTGTCGGAGGTCGGGCAGGGCATCTGGGACGGCTACGCGCTGCTGCGCGTGGCGCCCGAGAAGCCGGAGTGCGACCCCGGGAGCTTCGTGGTGCCGGCGTCTGCGGCGCCCGCCTCGGCTGCAGCCGAGGACGACCTGCTCGCCGGGCTCGACGGCCAAGGGGACGCGCCCACCAAGGACGCGATCTCCCCCGAGGCGGTGCTCGCGGCCAAGGCCAAGTGCGAGAGCCAACACGCGCTCTACGCCGAGACGACCGCGAAGATCACGGGCGGGCTCCAAGCGTTCGACGGCGTGCACGACGCGGTCGAGCGCTTTGTCGTCTTTGGCAACGATGTTTTCACGGGGCTGCTGATCACGTTGCTGCTGGTTTGCTCGACGACGGCTTCGGCGCTGCGGATGCACATCGGCCTGCGCTCGCCCGCGAACCGGACCGAGTACACCCTCTCAGAGGGGTTGCAGGTCGTCGCGTCACTCCTGCTCTTCCACTCGGTCTTTACCCAGTGGCAGGTCGACCAAGCGGCGGGCGCGATGCACACGGGCGGCGCGCAATTCTACCTGTGGATGGCGGGCTTCGCGGCGATGGTGGTCGCGCATATCGTCAACCTGATGCGGCCTCCGACGGAGCTCACACCCGGGGGCTCGCCTGCGGGCGCCGCGGCGACCGTGCCGCTGTACGCCTTCATGACGCTGATCGCGGGCGCCTACTTCTTGCTCGTCGAGGACCACCCCGCGGGCTTGGCGATCTACACGCAGCTCCTGGCTGCGCATCCGCTCCTTTACATCCCGGTCGGGCTCTATGTGTGGATCGGCATGCTCATGAAGCAGACGCAGGTCGCGCCCATGACGTTCGACCTGCTGCGCCCGTGGCGTCTGCCGCCAGAGCTGCTCGCCTTTGTTGTGGTCGCCTTCGCCGCCGTGCCGACGGCCTATAGCGGCGCGTCCGGCATCTTTGTCATGGCGGTCGGTGGGCTCGTCTATCAAGAGCTGCGGCGGGCAGGCGCACGTCGGCAGCTCGCGCTCGCCGCGACAGCCATGTCCGGCTCGCTCGGCGTTGTCTTGCGACCGTGTCTGCTCGTCGTGATCGTGGCGTCACTCAACAAGGACGTGACGACGGACGAGCTCTACGGCTGGGGGCTCTGGGTTTACTTGGGCACCGCGGCGATGTTTCTTGCCGCCACGCTCCTCCTTCGCCGCGGCCAAGCGCCGATGCAGATTGCGCCCGTCGCCGAGGCGACGCAGGGCATGAAGTCCGCGCTGCGTCGCCTCGCGCCTTACGTCGGTATCGTCGTCGCCGTGCTGGCCTTCTACGCGATCGGTTTGGGCACAGTCGTCGACGAGCACACCGCGCCGCAGGTCTTGCCTGTGGTGGTGCTGGCGCTGCTGGCCTATGACCGCTACGCCGCTCGGCGCGCCGCTCAAGGGCCGACGCCCGGCTTCGGGCACGCGGCCGTCGAGGCGAGCGCGGAGACGAGCGGGCACATCGGCGCGCTGCTCATCATGATGGCGTGCTCGGTCGCGATCGGCGGCATCATCGAGCGCAGCGAGGTCATGCACTTGGTCCCGGAGACCTTCGGCTCGCCGGCCGCCGCGATGGCGATCATCGTCGGGATATTGGTCATCGTCGGGATGACAATGGACCCTTACGGCGCGGTGATCTTGGTGTCGGCGTCGTTCGCGACGATCGCCTACCGAAACGGCATTCACCCCGCGCACTTCTGGATGGTCGTGCTCGTGGCGTTCGAGCTCGGCTACCTGACGCCGCCCGTGGCGCTTAACCAGCTTTTGGCGCGCGCGGTTGTCGGTGAGGCCGAGTGGGCCGAGGCGCGTAAAGAGGGCACCTCCTTCTTCTCGCGCAACGAGTCCGTGATCGTGCCGTGCGCCGTGATGGCGGTCGCCCTGCTCGCCGTGGCTTTCGTCCCGCTCGCGTTCTACTGAGCGCGGCGCCGGCCGAGCTCGAGGAGCCGCTCGGCCAGCACCCACACATCGACGGGCCAATAGGTCCTCGGTCGAGGGTGATGGACGCCCTCAAGGCCCGAGAGCGGCCGACAGGTCAGGACGCGGTCGACCGCCTGCTGCGGCCACGCGTCGCGGCCGTGGACCGCGCCGAGGAGCGCGCCCGCGATCGCGGCGTTCGTGTCTGTATCGCCGCCGAGCCGCGCCGTCCACGTCAACGCCTCCATGGGGCGCGCGTCGAGCTGCAGCGTCGCGAGCGCGTTCGTCCACGCGAGGCGCACCCACCCCATCTTGTCGCTCATGTCGAGGCCATGGTCGGGGTGCGCGGCCGAAGTCCACGCGCGGACCTCGGCGGTGATGTCCGCCTGCGTCGCCCTGCGCCGAGCCTCGTCGACGACCGCGGTCGCGCGGGCGCCGGTTCGAATCGCGAAGGCGATGGCGTGCGCGAACAGGACGGACGTCTCGGCGCAGGCGGTGTGCGGGTGCGTGAGCGATGCGTCGGCCCGGACGGCGGCGTCCCGCGCAGCGTCGTCCGCGAAGGCCAGATGCACGGCCAGCGGGGCGAGCCTCATCAGCGCGCCATTCGCCTGGCTCTCGCGATCGGCCGCCGCGCGCATGGCGTCGGCGCGCGCGCCCTCGGGCGCAGCGGCGCCGGGTCCACAGGCGCGTCGCGTCGTGTTCCCGATGTCGAAGGGCCTCGACGCGAACCAGTCGGCGTACGCCCAGGCCGCGGCCTCAGCGTCGTATCGACCGTGAGCGAGGATGCTCCGCGCGAGCGTCAGCGCCATCTCGGTGTCGTCTGTGCACTGGCCCGCGATGGTATTCCACGCCCCGCCGTCGACGAGCTCGGACGGGCCGCCGTGGGGGTACCTGCGGGCGATGTCCGAGGCGTGTTCGAACTCGACGAGGCTCCCGAGTGCGTCGCCGATGCACTGCCCGAGCAAGGCGCCCTGAGCGCGCGAGAGCTGGCCAGCGCTCGCGCCGCGGCCGCCGGCGACTGGCCAGACCAAGTCAAGGCGCGGGGCCGGCCCTCTCGACGCCTCGACGTCGCTCGGCCACGGCGCGCGGCTCAGCTCGGCGGCGAGCGCGAGGGGGCCACCAAAGCAGCGCGCGGTCTTGTCGCCCGGTCGGTCGAGCGCGTAGCGGATGGTCGCGCCGTTCTGGTCGACGAGGTCACCGCCGGCGCCGAGGAGCAAGGCGTGCCCGCCGGCGAAGTCGTAGTCGCAGGGCCCCGCCAGGGAGATCGCCGCCACACCATGCCCTGCCGCGATGCGCGCGAGTCGCAGCGCGATGCCGGGGACAGGCAGGTACCGCGCGGGCGCGAGGGCGCTCGCCGTGAGCTCCGGCGCGCGGTCCGCCTGATGAGAGACGAGCACTGTGTCCGCGCTCGAGAGTCGGGCGGAGGCGCGCAGGGGTGGGGCGTCCCTGCCGTTGACCTGAACAGGCCCGCAGCCCTCGGCCCATGTGAACAGCGTGCCGTCGTCGTCTGGCCAGTCGTAGGCGAGCACGACGCCGAGCACCGGTGAGTCGGCGCGCACGAGCCCAATCGAGACAGCGGCGCCGCGAAAACCGCGCTGCATCGCCGACGTGCCGTCGTTCGGGTCGACCAGCCACAGCCACGGGCACCCGCTGGCCGGCGCGCGATCCTCGGCGTTGAGCTCTTCGCCGCGGAGGCCGTGCTCGGGGAACGCCGCGGTCAGGCGGTCACGAATCAGTCGCTCGGCCACGGCGTCGGTCGGGCAGTCGCCCAGCGCGCCGCCGGGACCCTCTGCGCGCCGCGTCTCTTCGAGCAGCAGTTCGCCTGCGGCGCGCGCGGCGTCGATGGCCACGGCGAGCGCCGCGCGCAGGTCGAGGCTCCATGTCTCTGTGTGCATGGACGCAGACTGCGCGCATCGCGCGGAGCGGGTCAAACGTGCGATGCTCTCGATATGTCGTCGCCGCTCAGCCGAGACCGCAAGGCGTCGCGCGCGCTCGCGACCTCGATGGGCTTCGTCGGCGCCCTGTGGAGCGCGGACGCCGCTGCGGGCAATCACTTCTTCCTCGAAGGCGCGGGCGGTCCGGCGACGCCCCTTGGGCGGGCGAGCGACGCCGGGTTCGGCGGTGGTGGAGGCCTGACGTTGGGCGTGGGCGGTCGCTGGGCAGGCACGACCCCGGTGTGGTACCTGACCGGTCGAGTCGCGCTCGACACCCTCGCAGAGCGCGGGCCGGCGCGTCTCGGGCGCGCGGAGATCAAGCGCAGTGGCGTCGAGCTGGGGCTCGGTGGTCGCGTCTACCTGCCGGTCGCGGGGCCTCGCTTGCGCTGGTTCGGCGAGCTGGGGGGCGGCGAGCGGCTCGAGTCGGCCGAGGTCGCGCGCGCGGGGCACGCGACGATGAACCTGCAGACGCAGCGGTTTCAGGTCTTCGCGCAGACGGGCCTGCAGTGGCGACTGTGGGACACCTGGAGCGTCGGCGGCGCCCTCGACTGGGCGTGGATGCCGGACCAGCGCGGCGTCGACTTGGCGGCGCTCGCCGCGGGCGACGCCGAAGCGAACGCCACAGCAGGTCGCGGGCGAGCGCTCGTCACCGTGACGGCGCACTTCTGATGCGGCCCGTTCGCGCGCTGTGGGTCACGGGCGTCTTGAGCGCGCTCGTGGCGTTCGCGCCGCTGGCCGCGCACGCCTGGCAAGGCGGCGCCTCTGGCGAGATCGGGTGGGCGTCGAGCGAGGCGCGCGGCGCGCTGGTCTCCGCGGTCTTCGTGGGTCAGGTGGACGCGACGCGACTCAGGGTCGTTGTCACCCTCGACCTGCCGACGGGCTCGGGCGATGGTGTCCTGACGCTCGACCTGCCCGAGGGGTTCTCGCGCGGTCGGACGGTCGCGCTGCCCGCCCCGGGGGCGCGCGTGCGCTACTCGGAGTATGCCGCCGACGGGCGCGTCGTCTTTGAGTCGACGCGGGCTGCGGGCTCGGCACGTGCGCTCGTCGACGCCGCGGGGATGTCCTTGTCGCTCGACCTCGCGGTGTCCGACGCGGGCGGCCAGTGGCGGCGGGTGCGCGGCGGCGATGTGGGCCTGCCGACCGATCCCGACGATCCCGACGCCCTCGCGGCGGCGCGGGCGCGGGCGCCCTATGTGCTCGCCGCGCAAGAAGACGCGCCGAGCGACTCGGGGTGTGGTGCCGACGACCCGGACCTGTGGCGAGACGACGTGCGCAGCGACTCGTCCGGCTACGCCCCCGACCAGAGCGCGGGCAGCGGCTGCGACGCCAGCGGTCCGACGACGGCGTCGAGCGGCGAGGCCGATACGCTCGATGAGGGCGCCGACGCCTCGAGCGGCTGCGAGGGCGACGACGTGAGCACGGACGAGTCGGGCGACGACGGCTGCGGCGACGCCTGCGAGGGGGACGGCCTCGCCGAGGCGTCATCGAGCGCACGGTTGCGGGCTCACCACGCGTGGGTCGGTCGCTGCGTCGCATGGCTCCCCTGGGCGCTCGCGTTCACCGCGGTCCGCGTGATGCGCCGCGCCGCGCGTCGGGGGGCGCGATGACCGACTTGCTCAGCGCCCGCGTCGCCGCGTTGAGGGCGAGCGTCCCCGAGGTCGAGGTCGAGGCGTGCGCGGCGCTGGTTCGCGATGGCGCGCTCCTGATCGACGTCCGCGAGACGGACGAGCGCGAGGCGGGCAGCCCGCAGGGCGCGGTGGGCGTCTCGCGCGGCGTGCTGGAGCTGCGCATCGCTGAACTGTCGCCGTCGCTCGGTCGCACGCTTCTCTTGGTCTGCGGGAGTGGGACCCGCTCTCTCTTCGCGGCCGAGGCACTCCGGTCCTTGGGCTACAGCGACGCGCGCTCGGTCCGAGGCGGTGTGCAGCGCTGGTGTGAGGTGGGGCTCCCGATGAACGACGCGGGGTCGGCGGGTGGCTTGGGGGCGGGGGAGCGCGCGCGCTACGCTCGGCACTTGGCGTTGCCCGAGGTGGGCGAAGCGGGTCAGCTCAGGCTCAAGGCGGCCCGCGTGCTCCTCGTCGGCGCGGGCGGGCTCGGCTCTCCCGCGGCCCTATACCTCGCGGCGGCGGGCGTAGGAACGCTCGACGTGGTCGATTTCGACGTCGTTGACCGCAGCAACTTGCAACGCCAAGTCCTGCACACCGAAGGTCGCGTGGGCCGCCTCAAGGTCGAGAGCGCGCGTGAGGCCCTGCTCGCGCTGAACCCCGGCGTGACAGTGAACGCGCACGCCGCGCGGGTCACGGACGAGAGCGTCGACGCGCTCGTGGCGCCGGTCGACATCGTGGTCGACGGCACCGACAACTTCGGCACGCGCTACCGCGTGAACAACGCGTGCGTGCGCGCCCGAAAGCCCTATGTCTACGGCTCGGTCCACCGCTTCGAGGGCCAGGTGGGGGTCTTCTGGCCTGCGTCGCCCGGGGGGCCTTCGTCCTGCTATCGTTGCCTGTTCCCTGCGCCGCCGCCGCCGTCGCTGGCGCCGAATTGCGCGCAGGTCGGCGTGTTGGGTGTCTTGCCGGGCGTGGTTGGGCTTCTGCAAGCGGTCGAGGCCTTGAAGCTGCTGCTGGGCCTCGGCACGCCGCTGGTCGGGCAGGTTGCGTGCTACGACGCGCTCGCCGCGGAGCTCTCGCGTCTGCGCGTGCCCCGCGCGCGGGGCTGCGTGACCTGCGGCACAGGCGTCACCGGAATGTGACGCACCCCCGAGGTCACTTCGGGCATCGTACAGCGCATGTACGCGCCCCACAGACGTGACCTGCTGAAGCTCGCCGGCCTGACCGCCCTGCAATGGACCGCGCTTGGCTGCCGCTCTGCGCCTGCGGTGCGCCGTGACTCGAGCGCCGTCGGCGCGCCCTCGCCGCTCCGGAGCGCGGGGTTCGGACCCCTGCTCAGCGTGCCGGGCGTGCCGCTCGACCTGCCCGCGGGGTTTCGTGCGGTCGTGGTGCAGCGCGCGGGGGTCGACACGCTGGACGATGGTCGGCCCGTGCCGGGCTGCTTCGACGGGATGACCTGCTTCGACGCGGGCAACGGGCGCTGGGTGCTGCTGCGCAACCACGAGATGGGCAACGACGCGTGGATCGATGAGTACGGCTACTCGGGCCAGCGCAAGGTCGTGACATGGAGCGCGGCGGACGCGCCGTTCGACCCGACCAAGCATGGCGGCGTGAGCCGTGTCGAGGTCGACGTGGCCGCTTTGCTCGGCGCGCTCGCCTCGGCGGACGCGCCGAAGAACGTCGTTGTGGGGACGCGCATGGCGCTCACAGGGACGGACTGTAATTGCTCGGGCGGCCGCTGGATGGACGGCTGGATCACCTGCGAGGAGACGGACTCGCCGGGCCACGGCTACGCGTTCCATGTCCCGTCCGCGGCGGGCGCGCGCCCCACGCGGCTAGAGACGTGGGGGCGCTTCAAGCGCGAAGGCATCGCTCGGGCCCCGGACGGCACGGTCTACATGAGCGAGGACCACCCCACCGCGGGCGTCTATCGGTTCCGCCCGCGCAGCATCGACGCCCCCTTCGGCGAGGGCGTGCTCGAGGTGCTCTGCGTACCGGGGCTCGCCGACACGCGCACGCTGCCCTTGGACCACCCGCTGGCGCGCGGCGAGGCGGTCGAGGTCCGGTGGGCGCCGGTGCCCGACCCGCACGCGCTGCAGACGCCCTGTCGCGCACAAGTGCCCGAAATGACAAGATTTGCGCGGACCGAGGGCGTCCTCTGGGACGGCCAGCGCATCTGGCTCAGCGCCACGGAGGGTGGGCGCCTCGGGAAAGGTCAGCTCTGGCAGCTCACGCCGAATGGCGCCGGCGTGACGCTCCGGTGCGCGGTCGAGGTCACGGCGCCCGCACACCTCTCACTGCCCGATAACCTGGCGCTCTCGCCCTGGGGCGACGTGCTGGTCTGCGAGGACAACTACTCGTCAGACGCGACCGTGACCCATCAGCACCTGCGCGGCATCGACCGAGACGGCGCCGTCTACGACATCGCCCGCAATCCACAGAACACGCCGGTGACGCCGGGCGAAGCGCCGGGCGACGAGTTCACGGGCGCGTGCTTCTCGCCCGATGGGCGCGTGCTCTTCGTGAACTTGCAGGGCGGGCGAGACGAAACGATCGCGATCACCGGCCCCTGGCCCCACTTGACGTGACCGCCGAGGCGGTCGACGGAGGTCTCCCATGCAAGCTTTGACGCTCCTCACGACGACGGGTGAGCAGGTCCCGCTCAGCGCGCTCTGGGCCGATGGCCCCGTGGTCACGTTCTTCGTTCGCCACTTCGGCTGTGTCTTCTGTCGCGAGCAGGTCGCCGAGGTGCGGGCGGCGCGCGCCGACTTCGAGCGCGCGGGGGCGCGCGTCGTGGTCGTCGGCCAAGGATCAGTCGAGGACGCTGCGGCCTTCGCGCGCGAGTTCGGCGACGGCCTCGAGGTCCTGACCGATCCGACGCGGGAGACTTACTGCGCGCTCGGCATGCGGCGCGGCTGGCGGACCGCGGCGACGCTCGGCACGGTCAAGCGCGCCGCGCAGGCGCTCGCCAAAGGCTTCCGTCAGGCAGCTCGCGTGCAGGGCGACCCATTCCAGCAGGGGGGCGTGGTCGTCTTCGAGCGCGGTGGCCGCGAGCGCTGGCGCTTCCTGTCGAATGAGGCCGGCGAGCACCCGCCGCTCTCGGCCGTGCTCGCCGCGCTGCCCGTCGCGAGCGACGCACCTACAGCAGCGTGAGCTGACCCACGGCGGGCGGCCGCGGGGGAGCGGGGCGACCGAGCGCTTGCTGCAGCGTCGCCAGCGTGGCCAACGCGTCTGCATCATCGGGCTGATGCACGAAGAGATGGCCTTCCCGCAGCCCCTGCGCGCGCAGGTCGAGCAGGCGCGTCGACCATGCGCGTGCGCGCACGGCGTCGGTTGGGTGCAGGCCGTTGCACACCAAGCGAACGAAGAGGGTCGGCGTCGGCAAGCTGGCGTGGCACACGTCCCGGCGTCCAGCGACGTCCGTGACGACGGCGCCCAGACCGCGCGACGCGAGGGCGTCGAAGAGCGGCGCGGCGAGGGCGCGACCGTCGAAGAAGCCGGGGTGGCGAACCTCGAGCGCCCAGGGCAGGTCGCGTGGCAAGGCGTCGAGCAGCCGCATGATCTCCGGTGTGCGCGCTGGGCCAACGGCCTCGTGGAGCTGCACCAGACTCGGGCCCAGATGGTGGCCGAAGCCCTCGACGGCCTGCGCGAACGCGCGCACATCCGCGACGGCGGGCCTGAGCCCCGGGGCGTGCGAGATCACGCGTGGCGCCTTGGGGCAGAACCGAAAGGCCGTGTTCTCACGCACGGCCTCGGCCCACGCCGCGCATCGGGGCCGCGTCGGGATGGCGTAGAAGGTCGCGTTGAGCTCGACCGCGTCGAAGCGCGCGGCGTAGTGGCGCAGCCATTCACCCCGGGCGACGCCGCGCGGGTACAGGTCGCCCACCCACGCGGGCACAGCCCAGGCTGGGGCGCCCACGCGAAGCGGCGCCGTGATGTTCAGCGCCGAGTCCGCGAGCGTCGCGACCGACCGAGGCTCGAGCGGCGGGAGCGCAAAGTCCACCCGGTCGAGGGCGAGCGCGGGGTCTCGACCAAAGTCCATCTCAGGCGCGGCTGAGCGCTTCCACGAGCGCGTCAAGGGCCTCGAGCTGGCTTGCCGCGTGCGGCAGGCGGGGCAAGACCGCGGTGTGGGCGCCGGGGCGCGCGAACCGCATTGCGAGCGCCGCGTGCGTCTCGGCCTCGTCGTGCTCGGTCTGCGCGAGTGAGGCGAGCGCGGCCCGCAGCCGCGGTGTCTCGGACGCGGCGCCATCGGGCACGGGGAGGGGCGCGGTCATCACCTGATTCAGGACGCGACCGAGCAAGGGCACACCGAGCACGCTCCGCAGGCGCGCCTCCAGTGCGTCCGCCTCATCCACCGCGCCGCGTTGGGGCGAGGTCACCAGAACGAACCCAATCTGCGGGCTTCGCAGGAAGGCCGACATCGCGAGCTGGTTGCCGTCGAGCTGCCGGAGAAGCGGCGTGAAGAGGCCCAGAAAGGCCTGCAGCGCGCGCCGTGTTTGTTCCCCCAAGGTGGCGTCCAACACGCGCTCAGCGACCCCTTCGGCGATGCGCCGCGCGAGCCCGCCCTCCTTGGGCGTAAAGACCTCGAGAATGCGCGGATCGAGGAACGCGCGCGCCCGCTCGGGCGCCTCAAGGAAGCGCAGCGCGTTCCGCGCGGGTGGGGTATCGAGTACCACGAGGTCGTAGCGGTCCTCGTGGACAAACCGGTGCATCGCTTCGATGGCCGTGTACTCGTGCATGCCCGCCGCGAGGCGCGTGATGCCCAGATAGAGCGGGTGCGTGAGCAGGCGCTCCGCCTCCTCGGGCGTGCGGGCGAAGGCCCTCACGGTCTGATCGGAGACGACCGAGGCGTCGAGCATCCACGCCGACAAACTGCCTGTCGACGGCACGCCCAGCGCAGCCAAGCGCTCGGGGCTGAGCGGGATGGGCTGCTCCGCATGACGCGCGACCCCGAGCGTCTCCGCCAAGCGCCGGCTGGGGTCGACTGTGACCACCAGAACGCGGCGGCCCGCGCGCGCCGCCGCGAGCGCGAGAGACGCCGAGACGGTGGTCTTGCCCACGCCGCCCGCGCCAGCGCACACGATGGCGCGGCGCGCGAGGACACTCTGGAGCAGCCCGCTCACAGGGCGACCTCGGCCAAGGGGGTCACGAGCGCGTCCACGAGCGCGCGCGCATCCCGGCCCGCCAGGTGGGGCAGGGTGGCTGCGGTCATGCCGGCGGGGAGGCGCGCGCGCGCCTCGATGGCCTCTCGCAGGCGACCGAACGCGACGCTGCCGCCCACCGGACCGTGTGCGTCGAAAAATGCGGCGGCCGCTTCGCGGAGCGCTTCATCGCCGCTGAAAGGGTCGGCGGGCCAGCGGTTCACGAGGACCCGCGGAGGCGGGAGCCCCTCGCGCTGCAAGGCCTCGACGAGCTCGAGGGTCTCGGAGACCGGCAGAAGCTCGGGCAGCGCAACAATCCACGCAGTCGTACGCCGGGGGTCGCGGAGCGTCAGCGTGCATTGGTCGAGCGCGCGCGCGACCGGGCCCGCCGAGATGATGCGGCGCATGGACTCGGGCAGGCGCGCCAAGCCGAGCGCGTGCCCCGTGGCGGGCAGGTCGACGACAATGTGGGCGTAGTGGCCGCTGTGGGCCAGGTGCGCCAGGTGAGCGATCTGTCCGAGCTCGTGGAACGACGGCCCTGACTCTAGAAATCGGCGGACGGCCTTCGACCGCAGCGCGGCGACGATCAGCGCGCCGCCCGGCAGGTGCCCTCGCAGGAACGCTTCGTGACCGGACATCGAGCAGAGCCGCGCCGCGTCGAGATGCGCGGAGATCCTGACCGGCTCAGGCGACAGTGATTCCCCGCGGCCGAGCGTCGCGGCGAGCGCTGGGTGCTCACCGACCGCGCGCGTCGTGGCCTCGTCCATCTCGACGACGAGCACACGTGGCCGGGCGACGGGTGTCCCCTGAGCGAGCGCCTGAGCGAGCGCAGCGGCGAGCGTTGTGCGGCCAACGCCGCCCTTACCCGCGATGAAGTGGAGTCTCGTCTTGCCGCTCATGCTCGCGCCTCGGTGCGTACTCTCGATGCCCGGAATCAGGGCGAGGATGCAAGGCCGCTGGGCGCGCGCCTCGTCGAAATCTGCTACACTCTGCGCCCTATGCTCGGGGGAAGGTCACATCTTGCCCGGCTCGTGCGCGCCGGGGCGCTCGGGCTCGGGCTCACCGCGGCGTGCGCCGAGGTGATGCAGAGTCCGCGCGCAGACACGAGCGGGGACGCGCTCGTCGGGACAGTCGGCCGGCGACCTACGAGCGACGCTGGGGCGACTGACGGTACCGCCCCGTCGATGAGCGATGGCGAGCCGCAGAGCGCGCCGCCGACCGCACCGGGGAGCGACGGCCTGCCCGAACCCGGGAGCGAGCCGCCGACGGCCGCGCCCACCGTGCCGCCCACTCAGCCGCCGACGGCCCCGATGCGCGAGACATGCAACGGTCTCGACGATGACGCCAATGGCCTCATTGATGACCTGGTCATGTGCCCGTGCGATGTCGTGCAGCGTGAGGGGCACGCCTATCTGCTCTGTGCGGAGCGCATGGCGTGGTTCAATGGCCGCATGCTCTGCGAAGGTGTGGGTTACACGCTCGCGCAGGTGGACGACGCCCGTGAAGACGCGTTCATTTTCGGCGAGATGCGGATGCGGGGCTTCGGCGATACGTGGATCGGCCTCACCGACCAGGGCGACGAGGGCGCGTGGAAGTGGTCCGACGGGACCGCGCTCGCGTACACCCACTGGGACTCGGGCGAGCCGAACGACGGTGGTCAGGGCGGCGAGGACTGCGGCTTGATCATGGCGTCCGACGGGCGCGCGAGCGAGTGGGACGACCGCCCCTGCGAGGGGACGCGCACGTTCGTGTGCGAGGCGGCGCCGCCTCCCTGAGTCTCAGCGCGCGTCGAGCTGTGAGTAAGCAGCGAGCGTGAGGAAGTCGCCCAGCGTGTGCGCCGTCGACATGGCCTCGAAGAGCGCGCTCGCACGGTCGAGCGTCGCGGGCTCTACGCCGGCCTCGCGCAGCGCATGGGTCTCCTCGTGAATCACACGCCGCACGCGCTCGGGGGTCACGCCGGTTGTGTCGTCGAGGCGCGCGCCATGCCGCTGCCACTGCCACACTTGGGCACGCGAGATCTCCGCCGTCGCGGCGTCCTCCATCAGGTCGTACAGCGGCACGCAGCCTTGGCCCCGAAGCCACGCCGCCGTGTAGAGGACGCCGACGCGCACGTTGTGCCGCAGCCCCGCCTCGGTGCGGGCGCCCCGAGGCGTCTCGAGCAGGTCGGCGGCCGTGACGTGCACGTCGGGTCGCTGCCGGTGAATCTGGTTCGGCGTCTTGAGGTGCGCGTCAAACTCGACGCGCGCGACCTCGACGAGCGCGGGGTGAGCGACCCAGGTGCCGTCGTGCCCGTCTGTGACCTCGCGCCGCTTGTCGAGGCGGACGCGCTCGAGCGCGGCCTCGTTCCGCGCGGGGTCCGCCTTGATGGGGATCTGCGCCGCCATGCCGCCCATCGCGAACGTGCCTCGGCGATGACACGTCTGCACGACGAGCTGCGTGTACGCGCGCATGTTCGGCTGCGTCATGCCGACCTCGCCGCGGTCGGGGAGGATACGGTCGGCGTGCTCTCGTAATGTCTTGATATAACTAAAGATGTAGTCCCATCGCCCGCAGTTGAGGCCGACGCTGTGCTCCCGCAACGCCCAGAGGATCTCGTCCATCTGAAAGGCAGCCGGGAGCGTCTCGATCAACACGGTCGCGCGCAGCGTGCCGCGCGGCAGGTCGAGACGCGCCTCAGTCATCCGAAAGGCCTCAGCCCACAGCTCGGCCTCACGGCTGTGCTCGAGCTTGGGCAGGTAGAAGTAGGGGCGGCGACCGGAGTCGTGGAGCGCCCGCGCGGTGTGCCAAGCATAGAGGCCGAAGTCGACGAGCGCGCCAGGCGCCGGCTCACCGTCGACGAGTACATGCGCCTCGGGCAAGTGCCACCCCCGGGGACGGACAAACAGGGTCGCCGTCCGCTCGGCCAAGGCGTAGCGACGGCCGCCTCCCGGCGCCTCGAAGGTGAGGGTGCCGCGGACCGCGTCACGCAGGTTCCGCTGCCCATCGACGACGTTTCGCCACGTCGGTGAGGTCGCGTCTTCACAGTCCGCCATGAAGACGTTCGCGCCCGAGTTCAGCGCGTTGATGATCATCTTCGCGTCGGTCGGGCCTGTGATCTCGACGCGGCGGTCCTGCAGGTCCGCCGGTGGCGGCGCGACCGTCCAATCGCGCGCGCGCAGGTCGGCCGTCGCAGGCGCGAAGTCGGGCAGCTCGCCTGCGTCGTAGCGCGCTTGCGCCGCGCGGCGGGCGTCCATGGCGATGCGCAGCCCGGGGCGCAGCGCGCGCGTCAGCTCGGCGACGAAGCCGAGCGCCTCGGGCGTCAGGATTTCGGCGTCCGCAGCGGTGAGCGGGACGGTCAGCGTACACGTCATCGAGGGGGCTCCATGGGCTGTTGGACGCGCCACGGTGGGGACCGTCGCGCGGCGCTGTCAATGGGGTGCGTGAGGTGGCAGTCTCCCCCGAACCGTGTTGTCGAATCTGCGCGCCACAGTCGTTCACCCGCTGCCCCTGGGGCTGCCCGCGCTCGCTACGCTGCTCGGCGCCTGCGCGCTGGTGGTTGACGTCGAGGACTGTCGCACGGACGCCGTCTGCGGTCCGGGCCGGGTCTGTGTCGACGGGGCCTGCTTGACTGTCGCGCCGTCACCGACGGAGGCGGGCTTGGGCGGTGGGTCGCCCACCGACGAGGACGCGGGGCGGCCCGGTCTCGCCGCCTCGCCGCTCCCAGAGGGCTGCGACGAGAGGCTGCTGGTCGGCGGTGCGCTCTTGCGCAGCCGCTTGCTTGGCGCGGCTTCTGCGGCGTCGAGCATCGTGCAGACGCTCGAGGTGGACGCGCCCGCGGACCTGCCCCGCGCATACGACCGCAACGCGGTCGTTGACCTGACCTTCGAGACGTTCATTCGGGTCGGTGACCGCGGTGACTACACCTTCGAGGGCACCGCCGCGACCGCCATTCAGCAAACGGTCGCCCTCGACGGCCGGCCCGTCGCGCGGGGGGTGCCGTCCGTGACGGGGACGCTGCGCTTGGAGCCGGGGCTTCACCAGCTCACGTGGTCCCTCGCATCGGTCGCCGTCGAAGGCGTGACCGCTCGTCTCTCCGCCGGCCCCGCGGGGCAGCCCCTGCGCGTGCTCGCGCCGCCGGCGATCCTGACGCCGCACCAGTGCGACGGCGTTCGGTCGCCGTGCGAGACTGTGGCGGATGAGGCGTTATTCGGGGCGGGCACCTGTGGCCGCTGACGCTCATGACGCTGCACCCGTGAACGCGCGGCAGGAGCTCGGCGAGACGCTGCGCCTCGCGCTCCCCCTCGTGGGCGCCTCGGCCGGCTCACAGCTCATGAGCCTCGTCGACACCGCGGTCGTGGGCCGTCTGGGGGCGACGCACATCGGCGGCGCGGGCATCGGCAACTCGCTCTTCTTCGTGTCGAGCATTCTCGCGCTCGGGGTTTTGCTGGGGCTTGACCCGCTCGCCTCTCAGGCGATGGGGGCCGGCCGTCCAGCGGACGCGCGCCGCCACCTGCGCGAGGCGCTCACGCTCGCTGCCGCGCTGTCGCTGCCCTTCACGCTGTTGCCCTTCGGGTTGGCCGCGCTGCTGCCCCGCATGGGCGTTGACCCCGCCGTCGCGGCCGAGGCGTGGCAGTACATCCTGGCCCGCGCGCCTTCGATGTTCCCGTTCCTTGCGTTCATCGCGCTCCGCAGCTACCTGCAAGCGCTGGGGCTCGGCCGGCCGTCCATGGTCGCCATGGTGGTCGGCAACATCGTGAACCTGCCCGCGGCATGGCTGTTCGTGCTGGGCGACGCGGGCCTTGAGCGCCTTGGGTTGCCGAGCATTGGGTTTGGAGCAGGCTGGGGTACGTTCGGCGCGGGACTGGCGGGCGCGACCGGCGCAGTCGTTCAGGTCCTTGTGTTGCTCCTCGCGCTGCGCAGCGTCCCCGTCCCCGATGGAACGGGGCGCCCCGAGCTGGCGGGCGTCCTGCGTTTGCTTCGCCTCGGAGCCCCCATCGGCATGCAGTTCTTGTCCGAGGTCGGTGTCTTCGCGCTCGTTCAGTTCCTCATGGGCGCATACGGCGCGCAGTGGGCTGCGGGCCACAACGTGGCGCTGCAAATCGCGGCGTTCACCTTCACCATCTGCCTGGGCGTGAGCCAAGCGGGCGCTGTGCGGGTGGGCTACGCAGTCGGCCGCGACGACCCCGCAGGTGCGCGACGCGCTGGTCTCATCGCGCTGGGCCTCGGGGCGGCGGTCATGACCTGCTCCGGCGCATCGCTCATCGCGTTCCGGTTCGGCCTCGCGGGCCTGCTGGCCGACCCCCCCGAGGTCGTCGAGGCGGGCGCCGCCCTCTTACTCATCGCCGCCGCGTTCCAGCTCTTCGACGGTCTGCAGGCCGTCGGCGCTGGCATCTTGCGCGGCGCAGGCGATACGCGGGCCGCGATGTGGATCAACGTGGTTGTTCACCTCGGGGTGACGCTCCCGCTGCTCTGGGTGCTCGCGGAGTGGGCGAGCTTGGGGCCACGTGGGCTCTGGTGGGGCCTCACGGTGGGGCTGGCGCTCACGGGCGTCGCGCTGACCGTGCGCTTTCTGCAGTGCACGCGCCCCTCTGGCGCTGGACTCGCGCGCGACGATCGCTAAACTGCGCGCGCAACCGTCCTCAACAGGAGAGTCCGATGTCCACCAAGAAGCCCGTCCGCGTTGCGGTGACCGGTCCCGCCGGCCAGATTGGTTACAGCCTGATCTTCCCCATCGCCAACGGCGACGTCTTCGGCAAGGACACGCCCGTGATCCTGCAGCTCCTCGAGCTGCCGGCGGCGCTCCAGGGCCTTAAGGGCGTCGAGATGGAGCTGCGCGACTGTGGCTTCCCGCTTCTCCAGGATGTCGTCGTTACCGACGATGACCGCATCGCGTTCAAGGACGCCGACGCCGTCTTCCTGGTCGGCAGCAAGCCGCGCGGCCCCGGCATGGAGCGCAGCGACCTGCTCAAGGACAACGGCCGCATCTTCATCGGCCAAGGCACCGCGATCGACGAGGTCGCCTCGCCGGACGCGCGGATCCTCGTCGTCGGCAACCCGTGCAACACGAACGCGTACATCGCCAGCCAGAAGGCCAAGCGCATCCCGCGCGCGAACTTTACGGCGATGACGCGCCTCGACCAGAACCGCGCGCTGGCGCAGATCGCCGCGAAGGCGGGCGTCGGCGTGGGTGCCATCGGCAACTTGGCCGTGTGGGGCAACCACTCGCCCACGATGTACCCCGATTTCACGAACGCGACCATCAACGGCCGCAAGCTCACGGACGTCATCACGGACCATGAGTGGCTCAACGGCGCGTTCCTCAAGACGGTCCAGCAGCGCGGCAAGGCGATCATCGACGCGCGCGGCAAGTCGTCCGCCGCGAGCGCGGCCTGGGCCGCGATCGACCACATGAAGGACTGGTGGCACGGCACGCAGGGCCGCTGGGTCTCGATGGCGGTCGTGAGCGACGGCAGCTACGGCGTGCCCGAGGGCTTGGTCAGCTCGTTCCCGTGCACCGTGGACGAGAAGGGCCAGTACCACATCGTTCAGGGTGTCGAGCTCGACGCCACCGCGCAGAGCCGCGTCCAGGCGAGCGTGAACGAGCTCCTCGAGGAGCGCGAGTTCGTCAAGGACCTCGCCTGAGCGCGCGGGCGGCTCGTCGCCCCTAGCGAATCAGGACGCGGCCGTCCGCGCTGGACAGGTCGGCCGCCACCGCGCGGCGCTCGTCGCGCAAGAAGGTCCGCACAGCGCGGTCGAGCCCTGAGTGCTCGAGCGCGTGCGCTGAGTAAGTGACGGCCGGCAAGAAGCCGCGGCCCCACTTGTGCTCGCCGCCGCCGGCGCCGGCCTCGAAGATGCGCAGGCCGCGCGAGATGCAGGCCTCGATGGCGGCGTAGCTGCACACCTCGAAGTGTAGATCGGGGATGTCCTCACGGGCGCCCCAGTAGCGGCCGTAGAGGGCGTCGCCCTTGCGCACGTTCACCGTGCCGCCGACGACTTCGCCATCCCGCTCCGCGACGACGAAGAACAGGCGGTGGGCCCAGCGCTCTACGAGCAGCTCGAAAAGGCGCGGGTTCAAGTAGCGGCGGCCCCACGCGAACTTGTCGACGGTCCGCACGTAGAGGTCCCAAGCCAGCGCGGCGTGCTCCGGCCTGATCGCGTCCCCCTCGAGGACGCGCACGGTCACGCCCGCCTCGCGGACGCGTCGACGCTCGCGCTTGATCTGGTTGCGGCGCTTGCTGTCGAACCGCGCCAGAAAGGCGTCGAAGTCCGCATAGCCCGCGTTTGTCCAGTGAAATTGGACCGTGTGACGTTGAGCGAGGCCGTGCCCCTCGAGGACGCGCGCCTCCTCTCGGGTCGTAAACAGGCAGTGAAGACCCGAGAGCCCATCGGACCGAACTTGCGCGCGCAGGTCGGCGAGCAGCGCGTCGCGCGCGGCGTCGGGGTCGGGCGCGCTGTGCGTCAAGAAACGCTCGCCACCGACAGGCGAGAACGGCGCGGCGACCAGCAACTTCGGATAGTAGGCGAGACCAGCGCGCCGCGCGGCGTCGGCCCAGGCGTGGTCGAAGATGAACTCCCCCATGCTGTGGTCTTTGACCCAGGCGACCACGGCGCCGACCGCACGCCCCTGAGGCGCCTCGCGCGCGACCCGGTAGGCGGGCGTCCAGCCTGTGTCGGGGCCCACGCAGCCCGAGTCTTCCATGGCGCTCAAGAAGGCGTGCTCCAAGAAGGCGCACCCGGGGCCAACGAGCGCATCCCACTCTTCGGCCGGGACGCTGTGGATCGTGGTCAGGCGGTCGACGTGCATGGTGCCCCTGGCGCGCAACCCCGCGCGTTCGCTTGCGCGCTCCAGCACGCGTCCTCAAGATGCCCGGAATGAAGACGCAGGTTCGACAGATTCGGAGCGTGGCCGTGTTTTGCGGCTCAAGCATGGGCGCGCGGACCGCCTACGCGGACGCGGCGCGGAACGCGGGGCGCGCGCTCGCGGAGCGTGGCGTGCGCGTCGTCTACGGCGGCGGGCACGTCGGTCTGATGGGGCTTGTCGCAGACGCTGCGCTCGCCGCGGGCGGCGAGGTCTACGGCGTGATCCCGGAGAAGCTCTGGCAGCTCGAGGTCGCGCACCGCGGCCTGACGGCGCTCGACGTGGTGGCGGACATGCATGCGCGAAAGGCGCGCATGGCCGAGCTATCAGATGCCTTTATCGCCCTGCCGGGCGGCTATGGCACCCTGGATGAGGTCTTCGAGGCGGCGACGTGGACACAGCTTGAGTACCACACGAAGCCGGTTGGCTTGCTCGACGTCGAGGGCTTCTACGCTGATCTCGTGAGGTCGCTCGACCGCGCGGCGGCAGACGGCTTCGTGCGCGCCGCCCACCGACCGATCGTGGTGCATGCACCCACGCTCGACGCGTTGATGGTCGCCCTCGAGGCCGCTGCGTTGCCGACGCTGGCGGACCTCAAGCGCACGCTGCCGGGCGGCGCCCCCGGCGGGCCTTGACCCGCTCGGAAGGTCACAGAATCGCGGCGGGGATGATCCGGGTGCCGGGGCGCACCTCGTCGAGGGCGATCACCGCGACCTGTGGGCGGGTGGTGGCGAAGAGTTCAGCCAGCGGGACGCGAGCCTCGGGCGTGCACAGCACACAGGCGACGTCCGCGGGCTCACCAGGCAGCGCGTCGATCCGCTCGACGAGATCATCGACCAGCGAGGGGGCGGGCGCGCCGCGCGCGAGCTCAAACTCGAGCGTCGCGCCCGCGCACGCCACGCGCTCCTGAGCGCAGCCGAGCAAGCGCGCCGTGAGGGCACCCGCGAAGGCGCGTCGCGCAGCGCCGACGTAAGCTTCTGGCTCGGCGCCGGGCGGCGTGGCCGTCAGGGCGTCGAGCACGGGCTCAAGGTCGTTCGCGGGGAGCGAGTCTGCCGCGAGCGCTCTCAGAATCCGTGTGAGCTGAACCACGTCGACGCGGCTCGGGATCGCGGCCCGGACGAGCACCGGCGCGCTGACCTCGAGAGCGCTCAGGTGTGCCGCGGTGCTTTGCACCGTGACGAGGAGAGGCGCCAGACGCCGCCGGGTGAGCGCATCGAGGTCGCCCGCGACCGGACCGCTGAGAACGACAACGCCGCGTCGCTCGAGCCTCAGGGTGCCTGCGGGCAGCGCCTCATCGATCGCAGTGTGGAGCGCCGGAAGGCTCAACCCCGCTGGGCGCAGCGCGCGCACGAGCGCTTGCTGAGCAGCGACCGCGTCGGCGCGGCGCGTGTGGAGGACCCACGTTGACTCTGCGTCCTCGCCCGCGGGGCCTGATTCGGCGCCGCTCTGCAAGGCGAGCCAAGCGGCGGCGCCCGCCGCGGCGAGCGCGGGGACTTGCAGCCACAGGCTCGCGCCCAGCGCTGTGCCGAGCGCTGCTCGGGTCGCTTCGGCCGCATCGACGCCCCGCTCGTAGACGCCGCCGACGAGCGCCCCCACGAAAACGAGCGCCACCAGCGCCGCGAGCGCCACTGCCTCGGCGCGCAGCATCCGGGTCACCCCGTCGACGTGCCCTGCTGTCTCGGCGTCGCGGAGCAATCGGGCCCGCTCCACGCCGACCCGCGCGGGGTCCGCGAGGCGCTGTCGAAGCTCGCCCTCGAGCGCGAGCTGGCGCCCCGGCAGTGCGTCCAAGGCGAAGCGCGCGGTCACCTGACCGAGCCGCTCCGCGCCCCGCGCGACGACCATGACGTGCAGCGTCGTCAGCGCGACGAACGCGCCCACGCCCCCGATCACGCCTCCGGCTTGGGCGATCGTGCCGGCGAGGGTGACCAGAAAGCCCGCGTCCCCGCTGCCCGTCGCCGCGCGCAGGAGAGCGACCGCGACGACGACCCGACCCAGCGCGCCTGCGAGGATGATGCGAGGACCGACCGCCCGCTCGGCGGCGGTCTTCGGGCGCCGGGCCACGCCCACGACGGCCGTGGCGAGCTGGGCGAGGAGCAGGGCGTCGATGACGAAGCCGGGCAGCGGCAGCATCAGCGCGGCGGCGCATGCGAGCGCGCCCAGCCAGGTGGTGGACGCGCGACCCCGAGCGCTCTCGCGCATCTCCCCCCCAGCGTTGCGGGAAACTTCCCGCCGATTCAACGTGTCCGGAGCGTCGTAGGCAAGGGGTGTGCGGGTTTTCTTGGCAGACGCGCGAAGGAACGCGGGTATGATCGGGCGGAACCTGAGCCCATGAAGAGCAAGGCCAACTTGAGCGCATCGGCAGATCTTGAGCGTCTTACGGCCCCAGTGGCGGTCGGGCCGGCGCGTCTGCTCGTGGTGGATGACGAGCCCTCCATTCGGGAGATCCTGTGCGACTTTCTCCGGATGGAGGGGTACGTCGTGCACGACGCGCCGAATGGTCGCGCGGCGCTCGAGGCGCTCGCAGAGCGGCCCTTCAACCTGCTCCTGAGTGATCTGAAGATGCCCGAGATGGGCGGGCTCGAGCTGCTTGAGCACGCGCGGCGTGACCACCCCGAGGTCGTGACGGTGCTCATGACGGGGTACGGCACGGTCGAGACGGCGCTCCACGCGATGAAGACGGGCGCCTTTGACTACGTGCTCAAGCCCTTCAAAGTCGAAGAGGTCGTCCACACTGTTCAGCGGGCGCTGGAGCAGCAGCGCCTGACGCACGAGAACATCGCGCTCAAGGCCTCGCTGTCGCTCTACCAGCTCGCGTCGCGCCTGTCGGACGAGGTCGAGCTCGAGCCGACCTTGCGCCTGATCGCCGAGGTCGTGCGGGACCAGACCCAGGCCGACCGTGTGTCCGTGATGCTGATGCCCGACGAAGAGGGCGTCGAGTACGAGCCCGCATCGTGCGGGGGCGAGCCACTCTCGCGGGACGACCTGACGGACGAGGCGCTCGCCCTGCGGACGAGTGTGCTCGCGACGGGCGGACGCGTGTTCCGCTATCTGCGCCAGTCGTTGCGCACGGCCGCGACCGAGTCGCTGCTCGTGCTGCCGCTCACGAGTCGCGGTCGAGTGCTCGGTGTGCTGCTCGCCGCGCGCTCGGGCGGCGCGCCCTTCGTCGAGGGGCAGCGCAAGCTCCTGACGATCTTGGCCGACCGCGCAGCAGCCGCCGTGCACAACGCGCAGCTCTTCGAGAGCCTCGAGCGTAACTTCCGCAACAGCGTCGAGGTCTTCATCGCGGCGCTCGAGGAGAAGGACCGCTACACCCGGGGCCATAGCGAGCGCGTCGCGGAGTTCGCCGAGGCGACGGCACGGGCGCTCAGCCTGCCGGATGAAGCCTGCGACCTCATCTACCAATCGGGGCGGCTGCACGACATCGGCAAGCTCACGATCCGCGCAGAGGAGCTCAACAAGCCGGCGGGCCTGACCCAAGAGGAGTTCCAGCGCTTCAAGGCGCACCCGGGCTTCGGCGAGGAGCTCCTCAAGAAGATCCCGGCGTTTCGCCAGCTCCTGCCCGGCATCGGCATGCACCACGAGAAGTGGGACGGCACCGGCTACCCGCGCGGGCTCAAGGGCGAAGACATCCCCATGATGGCCCGCATCATGGCGGTCGCGGATACATACGACGCGATGACGAGCCATCGGGCATACCGCAGCGCGCTGCGGCATCAGGTCGCGATGGACGAGATTCGACGCTGCGCCGGCACGCAGTTCGATCCGGCGGTCGTCGACGCCTTCTGCGTGGGCATCGAGGTGTGGCGAGCGCGGCGCGAGGCCGAGGGGCGAGAATACCCCCGATAATCGCCCGCGCAGGCCCGTGGAGGGCACGCCCGCGTTGACTTCGGGGTCCCCCCCCGATAGAACCCGCGCGCCATGGAAGAAGCCCGAAAAGTGCCCAATCCGCTGCCGCCGTCTCCCCCGCACTCCATCGAGCTCGAGATGCGCACGTCGTATCTCGACTACGCGATGTCGGTCATCGTCGGCCGCGCGCTGCCGGACGTGCGGGACGGGCTCAAGCCCGTGCATCGGCGCGCCCTGTTCACGATGTACGACCTGAAGAACAACTGGAACGGGCCGTACAAGAAGAGCGCCCGCATCGTGGGTGACTGCATCGGCAAGTACCACCCGCATGGTGACCAGGCCGTATACGACACCATCGTGCGCATGGCTCAGGACTTTGCCATGCGCTACATGCTCGTGGACGGTCAGGGCAACTTCGGGAGCGTGGACGGCGATCCGCCCGCGGCCATGCGGTACACCGAGGTCCGGATGTCGAAGCTCACGCACGAGCTGCTCGCCGACATCGAGAAGGAGACGGTCGACTTCGGGCCGAACTACGACGACTCGCTCCACGAGCCGCTCGTGATGCCCACGCGCGTGCCGAACCTGCTGGTCAACGGCAGCACCGGCATCGCGGTCGGCATGGCGACCAACATCCCGCCGCACAACCTGTCCGAGGTCATCGAGGGCTGCATCGCGGTGATGCGGCGCCCGGAGGTCACGGTCGCCGAGCTCTTCGACGTCGAGCGCGGCCCGATCCGCGGCCCTGACTTCCCGACGGGCGGCACGATCTACGGCGCGGGGGGCATCCGCGATGCCTATGAGACGGGCCGCGGCATCATTCACATCCGCGCGGTGACCGACGTCGAGCCGATGGGCAACGACCGCGAGCGCATCGTGGTGCACGAGCTGCCTTACCAGGTCAACAAGGCGCGCCTGCTCGAGAAGATCGCGGAGCTCGTCCGCGACAAGAAGATCGAGGGCATCAGCGACCTGCGGGACGAGAGCGACCGTCACGGGATGCGCATGGTCATCGAGCTGCGGCGCGACGCCCAAGCCGACATCGTGCTCAACCAGCTCTTCAAGCTCACGCAGCTCCAGCAGAGCTTCGGCATCAACATGCTGGCGATCGTGCAGGGCGAGCCGCGCACGCTCACGCTCAAGGACGCGCTGCGACACTTCATCGACCACCGTCGCGACGTGGTCATCCGGCGCACGCGCTTCGAGCTGCGCGAGGCCGAGGCCCGCGCCCACATCTTGGAAGGCCTCAAGATCGCGCTCGACAACCTCGATGCCGTGATCGCCCTCATCCGCGGCAGCGCGGACGCCGACGAGGCGCGCTCGGGCCTCATGAGCACGTTCGGCCTGAGCGAGCGCCAGGCCAAGGCGATCCTTGAGATGCGCCTGCAGCGCCTGACAGGCCTTGAGCGCGACAAGATCCTGGCCGAGCTCGCCGAGGTCATGGCGGAGATCACGCGGCTGCGCGAGATCCTGGAGAACGAGCACGTCCTGCTCGACTTGATCGAGAAGGAGCTGCGCGACGTGCAGGCGCAGTTCCAGGACGGCCGCAAGACGAAGATCGTCGCGAGCACCGCCGACCTGGACCTCGAGGACCTGATCCCGGTCGAGGACATGGTCGTGACCATCACGCACGAGGGCTACGTCAAGCGCGTGCCCGTGGCGGAGTACCGGACGCAGCGCCGCGGTGGGCGCGGCAAGAGCGGCATGGCGACCAAGGATGCCGACTGGGTCGAGCACTTGTTCACGGCGCGCACCCACGACCACGTGATGTTCTTCACCTCGGCGGGCCGGGTCTTCAGCACCAAGGTCTATGAGATCCCCGCGGGCAGCCGCCTTGGGCGCGGCAAGCCGGTCGTCAACATGCTGCCCCTCGAGTCGGGCGAGAAGCTCGCCAGCGTCTTCTCGATCAGCGAGTTCAAGGAGGGGCACTTCCTCTTCTTCGCCACGGCGCAAGGCCAAGTGAAGAAGACGGACGTGATGGCCTACTCGAACATTCGGTCGAGCGGCATCATCGCGATCAACCTGCGCGAGGGCGACCGCCTGATCGCGGTCAGCCAGACGAACGGCAGCAGCAACGTGCTGTTGGCGACGCAGGGCGGCATGTCGATTCGCTTCGAGGAGGAGGATGTCCGGCCCCTCGGGCGCGATACCAGCGGCGTGCGCGGCATCGACCTTGAGCCCGACGACGAGGTCATCGGCTGCATCACTTTTGACCTCAACGCGATCGATGAGAAGACCGCGTGCCTCCTGACGGTCACGGGGACCGGCTACGGCAAGCGCACCGTGCTTGAGGAGTACCGCAAGCAGGGCCGCGGCGGGAAGGGCACGATCGACATCAAGGCGGGCGGCCGGAACGGCGCCGTCGTGGGGATCATGCTCGTCGAGGGCGAGGGGGACCAGTACCTGCTCGTCACGGACGGCGGCATCATCCTGCGGGCCCGTGCGGGCGATGTGCGGCTCGTCGGCCGGAACACGCTCGGCGTGCGCATGATCGCGCTCGACGAAGGGGAGAAGGTCGTGTCCGTCGCGCGGTACGTCGAGGACGACGCCGCGGTCAGCCCAGACGCGGAAGACGCCGAAGGCGCCGAGGGCGCCGTCGAAGGCGCCGACGAGGGCGCCGACGAAGACGCGGACGTCACCTCGGATGAATGAGGGCGCCCCCGCTCGGGGTCTACTCCCTGCCTAAGGAGGATTGATGTCGCTCACCCGCGAAGACCTGCTCGAGTGCCTGCGGACCGAGCTCGACCTCGACGAGCCGGTCGAGGATGAGACGCTCTTGTTCAGCAGCGCCCTGCTCGACTCGTTCTCGATGGTCACGCTGGTGGCCTTCGTTGAGAAGCGAGCCGGCCTGCGCTTCACGCCGGGCGACGTCAACTTGGGCAACCTCGATTCGATCGGGCGCGTGCTGCGCTTCGTCGCCGCCAAGCAAGCCCGCTGACCCTCGGACGCAGGAGTTGAGCATGATCAGGGCCGGCTTCCTCAGGTCAGTCGCGCTCCACCCCGACCGGCCTGCGCTTGAGGTCGGCGACCAGACGCTCACTTACCGGGCGCTGGACGCCTTCGCGCGCCGGATCGCCGCGACGCTTGCGGCGCACGTGCCGAGCCCGCGGCAGCCCCTCACGGCCGTCTTCGCTCAGCGCAGCCCCACTGCGTACGCGGGGGTCCTCGGCGCGCTCTATCGCGGGCATGGGTACGTCCCGATGAACCCCGACTTTCCGGTCGACCGGCTGGCGAGCATGGTGCAGCGCGCCGAGGTCGACGCGGTCATCGTGGACGCGCAGGGGTTGCCCAAACTCGACGAGATCCTCCGACGGGTTGACCGCCCGCTGGTCGTCCTCGTCCCCGAGGCCGTCGACGGCCTGACGAGCGTCCCTGCGCCCCACACGCTCGTCACCGCGGACGCGCTCAACGACGCCGCGCAGGACCCTCTCCCGGCCCTCGCCTCCGACGCCATCGCGAACCTGCTCTTCACGTCGGGCAGCACCGGTCAGCCGAAGGGCGTGATGGTCTCGCAGGGCAACCTTGTCCGCTTCATCGAGCTCGTCCTCGCGCGCTATCCGTTGGGCCCCGAAGACCGCTTCTCGCAGCTCTTCGAACTCGTCTTCGACCTGTCGGGCTTCGACATGTTCGCGGCATGGTGGGTCGGTGCCTGTGTCTGTTGCCCGACGAAGGCGGAGATGCTCACGGTCGGCCAGTTCGTGCACGACGCGCGCCTGACCGTCTGGTTCTCTGTGCCCTCAACGGCCGTGCTCATGAAGCGCCTCGGTTTCCTGGAGCCCGGCGCCCTGCAGAACCTGCGCGTCAGCCTCTTCTGTGGCGAGGCTCTGCCGGCGGACGTCACGCGCGCCTGGGCCGAGGCGGCGTCGAACTCGGTCGTAGAGAACCTCTATGGCCCGACCGAGCTCACGCTCGCGTGCACCTGGTACACATGGGACGCGGAGCGCTCTCCCGCCGAGTGTGAGAATGGGCTCGTCCCGATTGGCGACCCATTTCCGGGGATGACCGCGCGAGTCGTGAACGCGGACTTGGCCGAGGTCGCGCCGGGGGAGCTGGGTGAGCTCTTGATGGCGGGCCCGCAGGTCACGCTCGGCTACTGGCGCGATGCAGAGAAGACCGCGGCCGCCTTCGTTGTGCCGCCCGGCTCGGACGCAGTGCACTACCGAACGGGCGACCTGGTGCGCCGCCCGGTCGACGGTGCCCCGATGACGTTTCAGGGGCGCGCGGACACGCAAATCAAGGTACGCGGCTATCGCATCGAGCTCGGCGAGGTCGAGGCGGCGATCCGCGCCGTCGCGGAGACAGACTTCGCGGTCGCGCTCGGGTGGCCAAAGAGTGACGCGGGCTATGACGGCATCGTCGGCTTCGTCGCGGGCGTGAACGCAAATCCGAAGGCTCTCAAGGCGGCTGTGGCGCGGCGCCTCCCGCCATACATCGGCCTGAGCCGCGTCCATGTGCTGCCGGAGTTCCCGCTGAATGTGAACGGCAAGGTCGACCGCAAGGCCCTCGGGCGCATGCTCGAAGAGGGCTTTCGTGGCTGAGCGCGCACCGCGCGAGGGCGTCGTCGTGCTCGCGTTGCCGCGGTCAGGGACGACGCTGCTCCAGCGCATCTTCGACGCGCACCCCGATGTGGCCTGCCCACCGGAGACGCACCTGCTCCGCGCGGGCGCCCGGTTCCTTGAGGACGAGGTCGTGGCCGAGGGCGTGCATGTCGGCGTGCGGAGCGGCCTGGCGTTCGCGGGCTTCGAGGCGGCCGACGTCGTCGCGCGGACCCGCGAGCTCGTCTTTGGCTTCATGCGAGAGCACGCGCAGCGCCGAGGGCGACGGGTCTGGGCCGAGAAGACACCCTTCAACGCCTTTCACCTCGACGCCATCGAGGACCTGTGTGGGGACGCTGTCCGTTATGTCGTGTTGCTCCGGCACCCTCTAGACGTCGTGGTCAGCATGCAGGAGCTCTTCGCGCGCAGCCAGCGCTTCCCCGACGAGGTCCACCGCTACATTCGCAACGAGCCCAACCTCGGCGTCGCCCTCGCGCAAGCTTGGGCGGACATCACGACCCGCCTCCTCGACTTCGCGGAGCGTCGTGCGGCGGACACCGTCGTGGTGCGCTACGAAGCGCTGGTCGCGCAGCCCGAGGTCGAGGCCGCCCGCCTCTTCGAAACCCTCGACCTCGCGCCGTCACCTGGTGCGGTCTCGGCGGCCGTCTCCGACCGCGCGCCGGTCGGCTTCGGCGATTGGAAGCTGCTTGAGCGGACGCAGGTGGACCAGCAGAGCGTGGGTCGCTACACGCAGCTCTCCCGACACACGATCTCTCGCCTCGGCGGTATCGTGAACGACGTCGCCGTGCGCGCGGGCTACCCCGCGCTCAAGCAGGTCAAGGAGCGCTCCGCGGAGGAGGCCCTTCGACAACTCGAGCTGGGTCAGATGCTGACGGCGAGCCGAGCCCGCGGGGACGCATGAGCGCGTTCCTGGACGGCGCCCTCCGCCCTCGACTGGGCGTTACTCTCGGGGTCATCGCCTTTGCTCTGGTCGAGATCGCCGCGCTCGGCCTGCTCGTGACGCCCGACGTCGTTGCGCACCTTGAGCCGGGAGTGCTCGCGCGCAACGTGGACGATGACGGCGCAGCGCTCACGCACGCGCTGGTGACGGCGCAGCGCGCGCCGGACCGCTCCGCCCACATCGCCCTTGTGGGGGCGTCGAGCATGCGCGAGGCGTTCTGGCACATCGACACACTTCGGGACGCGGTCGCGGGCGCGCTTGAGGTGCCAGACGCGTCGGCCTTGGGCGCTTTCGACTTGACCTCGGGGGGGCAGGCGCTCGCGGAGTCTCTCGCTGTTTTGCGCGCGCTGCCCGAGACCCCACACGGCGCTGTGGTCTTAGGGATCGGCCCCGGCACGCTGTACGCGGACCGAGCCGAGCTGCAGGCACGCTTCGAGCACCCCACGAGCGCGCTTGCGGTCGACGACATGAACGCGGTCGCGCGTGTGCTGGGCATGCCGGAGCGCGTTTCCACGGGAGTCTATTTTTTCGACCATCTCCAGTTCTTTGTGAGTCGGCCTCAGGTGCCTGTGCGGCTGGCGGTGGGCGCGGTGGCTCCGCGGCGGCATCGCTACCTCGGGCGTGTCCAGTGGACCGACGAACGCTGGGGCGAGCGCGTCGATGCCTTGCGCGTCGGCTTCGAGCGGCGCGCCCGAGACAATGCTTTGGTGAGCGCCCACCTGGTCGCTCTCGAGCAAACGCTCACGCATCTTCAACGACAGACGCAGTGGCGGCCGATTCTGCTCGAGCCGCCGCTGGCGCCCCGCGCTCTCCCCGCGCTCGCCGAGGCGCGGCGCGCTGCCCACGCGCTGGTCGCACCCCTTGCGGCGCGGCTCGGCGTTCCGCTTGTCGACCTCGACGCCGAGGCCGCCCTCGTCGATGAGGACTTTCACGACTACACTCACCTGCGCTCCGAGGAGGCCATGCGTCGATATGAGAAGCGGCTGGCCGCGCTGGTCGCTCGTCACCTGAGCGGGCCCAACCCGTCGGCGGTGCGCCCATGACTTCACCCCGCGTCGCGCGGGCCCTGGGCATCGCGCTGCAGATCATCGTCCTGGGGCAGCTCCTTGTCATCGCGCTGGGCGGGCTCTACGCCGCGAGCGCGGGGGCGCGCGTCTTTCGGTACGCGGGGTTCTGAGGCCATGGTCGGGAGCGCATGGTTCTGGCTCGCGCTCGGCGGCTTGGTCGCGCTCGGCGCTCTTCGGCCCGCATGGCGCGGCGCGCTGACACTCGTCGTTTCGCTTGCGCTCGTCGGGTCCTGGGACTGGCGCGCCGTGGCGGTCCTGCTGCCCGCCTGGGGCGCGTTGGTCCTGCTCGGGCCGTCGCTCGCGGCCCCCGGCCCTCGGGGGCGTTGGCTGACATGCGCGCTCGTGAGCGCGCTCGCGGCGCTGCTCGTCGGCTTTAAGCTCGCGTTCGAGGACTCGAGCGTCGCCGCGCCGCTGGGTCTGTCGTACTTCACATTCAAGCTGATTCACTACACGGTCGAGGTCGCGCGAGGTCGCTTCGCGCCTGCGCCGCCGGCGGAGTTGGCGCGCTGGCTCTGCCTGTTTCCCGTCTTCGTCGCCGGGCCTATCGAGCGCTGGGACTCATTCCGCGATGGGCACACCGAGCGCCTCTCACGCGCGGACGTCGAGGTCGGCCTGACCCGGATTGTGCACGGCCTGATCGCGAAGTTCGTCATCGCGGAGATGGTGGGTACGCGGCTCATGGCGCTCGTGCCCTTCGCCACACTCGACGACAGCCTGCCCGCGGTCCCGGCGTGGCGCTTATGGACGGCGCTCTTCGGGGTGGGGGTGTACGTCTACTTCGACTTCTCCGGATACTCGTCCATGAGCCTCGGCGCCTCGCGCCTCTTGGGCTGGCGCATCGCTGAGAACTTCGACCGGCCTTGGCTCGCGACGAACGTCGGCGAGTGGTGGCGGCGCTGGCACATCTCGCTCTCGGGGTGGTGCCGCGACTATGTCTACCTGCCTGTGCTCGGCCTCACGCGACGGCCGATCCTGTCGGGCTACGCGTCGATGGCGATCATGGCGTCTTGGCACCACCTGTCACTGAACTGGCTGCTCTGGGGCGCCTACCATGGGACCTGCCTAGGCGTCTTTCAGCTCTGGCAGCAGGTCAAGCGCCGCAAGAAGTGGCGACGCACCCCCGGGTTGGCCGAGCGCGTCGCGTTGCGGGTCGTCACGATGTTCGTCATCGTCGGGTCGTATGCCTTCACGATGACAAACGCGCTCGGCCCTGTGACGGGCCTCGAGACGCTGTGCGCCCTGGTCGGTCTGCGGTTTCGCTGAGCGTCGGATCCGGGCCGCGCGCGCGCTCACTTCGAGCCTTGCGCATCCGGCCTTGCCCTGCTAAAAGGCGCGCGCTTTGGGGAGACCTGCCATGGCCCTGACGTTGACGAAGAGTCGAGCCCTGCTTGCCCGCGCCGAGCACCTGCTGCCCGCCGGTGTGAACAGCCCGGTGCGCGCGTTTCGCTCCGTCGGCGGTGACCCGCCCTTCATCGCGAGCGGGCAGGGCGCGTGGCTGCAGGACGTCGATGGCAATCGGTATGTCGACTATGTGCTGAGCTGGGGTCCGGCGCTGCTCGGTCACGCCCACCCCGAGGTCGTTGAGGCCGTGCGGGACGCGGCGGGCCGCGGCATGAGCTTCGGCGCGCCCACCGGCGCCGAGGTCGAGATCGCCGAGGCGATGCAACGCTTCTTCCCGAGCCTCGAGATGATGCGGTTCGTCTCGAGCGGCACCGAGGCGTGCATGGCCGCGCTGCGGCTCGCGCGGGGCGCGACGGGACGCGACACCTTCGTGAAGTTCGAGGGCTGCTACCACGGCCACGCCGACTCTTTCCTCGTCAAGGCGGGCAGCGGCTTGGCGACGTTCGGCATTCCCGACAGCGCCGGCGTGCCCGCGGAGCTTGCGAAGCACACGCTCACGCTCCCTTACAACGACGCCGCAGGCTTGCACGCCCTGATGGCGCGCGAGGGGCACCGCATCGCCGCGGTCATCGTCGAGCCGGTCACGGGCAATATGGGCGTGGCGCTCCCGAGCGCCGAGTTCCGCGCGGCGCTCGACGCAGTCCGGCAGCACGGCGCGCTGCTGATCTTGGACGAGGTCATGACGGGCTTCCGCGTGTCGCGCGGCGGGGCCCAGCAGTACTACGGCATGACGCCCGACCTGACGTGTCTGGCCAAGGTTGCGGGCGGCGGTTTGCCCCTGGGCGTTTACGGCGGCCGGGCTGAGCTCATGCGCCACGTCGCGCCGCTCGGCCCCGTGTATCAGGCCGGTACGCTCAGTGGAAATCCGCTCGCGACCGCTGCGGGCCTGGCCACGTTGCGCCTGCTCGACGCGCCGGGCTTCTTCGATCGCGTGGACGCCGCGACCGAGGCGCTGTGCGTCGGTATCGAGGACCTCGCGCGCAAGGCGGGGGTTCAGGTCACGGTGCCCCGCGTCGGCTCGATGTTCACCGTCTTCTTCGGCGAGCACACGGTCACGAACTTCGAGGACGCCAAGCGCTGCGACATGGGGCGCTTCGGACGCTTTCATCGCGCGCTCCTCGAGGCGGGCGTCTACTTCCCCGCGAGCGGCTACGAGGCGTGCTTCGTCTCCGGCGCGCACGGACCCGCAGAGATAGAGCACACCCTCAAGGCCATGGAGGTCGCGCTGACCCGGTGAACCGCGACATCGAAGACAAGACAAGGCGCGCGTACACCGCGGCGCGACACACAGGGCTCGGGATTGAGCTCGCGGTCTTCTTGGTCGCGGGCGTCTTGGGCGGTCAGTGGGTCGATGACCACTACGCCACGGCGCCTTGGGGGTTCTTCGGCGGCTTAGGCCTCGGCATCGCCGGGGCGGTTCGGACCATTCAGCGCACTCTTCGGGCCCTCAAGGCAGACCAGACACCATGACGGACGACACGACTCAGCACGAAGACGCGCGGACGCCCCAGGGCGCCGCTCCGTCGCCCGCCAGCGACCCGATGCTGGCGTTCGTGGTCAAGTGTGCCGCGGCGCTCTTGCTCGTGGGCGTCGTTGGGTCCGTTGTTGCTCAGCCGGACAACCCCGCGTTGCCCCTGAGCTTTGGCTTCGGTGCCGCGCTGGCGCTCATCAATTTCTGGCTCTCGCGGCGCATCGTGGCTCGCATGGTCTCGCAGCGAGACGGCGGCGGCAGCACGGCGGGCATGATGGTCGCGAAGATGCTCGGGTTCTTTGGTCTGGTCTACGCCGCCTTCAGGCTCCTGCCCGTCGATGAGATCGGGTTCACCGGGGGTCTCTTGGTCGTGGTACTCTCAATTGTTTTCGGCAACGCCTTCGGACCGAGGGCGCGCGTGGAGAGTCAGCATGGGTGAGCACGATATCTGGTTTGACTTGATCCCCGGGGTCAAGGACGCGAAGCACGCGCTTGCGCACGCCATGGGCACGACGTGGCTCAATGGCGAGGAAATTCACGAGCTCAACCACGTGGTGATGGCGCTCTTCATCGCCGTTGTAGTCATCCTCACGGGGGTCGCTTACCGGAAGCGCGTCGCCGCGAGCCCCGACCAGGGCGTAGTGCCCGAGGCCTCCTTCAACGCCCGCTCGATCATCGAGTCCGTGGCAGACGCCGTGCTCGGGGCACTGACGGGCGTCATGGGGGAGAAGGCGGCGCGACGCTACCTGCCGCTCATCGGCACGTTCGCGCTGTTCATCCTCTTCTCGAACCTCAGCGGCGCGATCCCGGGATTGCATCCGCCGACGTCGAACTTCAACACGACCGTGGCCTGCGCGCTCGTCATCTTCTTCACCGTGCACATCGAGGGCGTTCGCGCCAACGGGATCGCTTACTTCAAGCACTTCTTGGGCCCCGTGTGGTGGCTCGCGCCGCTGATGTTGCCCATCGAGCTGTTCAGCCACTTGCTGCGGCCCGTCAGCCTCGGCGTACGTCTGATGTGCAACATGTTCGCCGACCACACGCTGCTGGTGGTCTTCCTCGGGCTCGTGCCTCTCGTGTTGCCGCTGCCCGTCATGATCCTCGGCTTGCTCGTGTCCGTGGTGCAGACCGCGGTCTTCTGTTTGCTCTCGGCCGTGTACATTGGCATGGCCATCGAGCATCACGAGCACCACGATGACGGCCACGCGCCGGCTCACTGATTCGTCTCCATCGCGTACCGCGCCGCTCAGGCGTCTGAAGTCAGCGCGTCGGCCCCAAATGGGGTGGCGTAGGAGAGAGTAGAGGCGGGCAACCGCCGCGCTGGCCCAGATGATGAAAGCGACCGTGAGGCGCACAACCCACCCTGAAAGGGATTTGTCATGCAGATGTCCAAGGTCTTCTCGTTCCTCTTCATCACGCTCTTTGCCCTCCCCGCCTTCGCGAACGAGGGTGGCGGCAACCCGGTCGCGGCGCTCGCGGCCGGCCTCGCCATCGGTATCGGCGCGCTCGGTGGCGCGCTCGCTCAGGGTCGCGCGGCTGCGGCGGCCCTCGAGGGCATCGCCCGCAACCCGGGCGCGGCCGACAAGATCCAGACCCCGATGATCCTCGGCCTCGCCCTCATCGAGTCGCTCGTGCTGCTCGCGTTCGTGATCGCGTTCCAGCTCGTCGGCAAGGCCTGAATCAGGCCGCGCACCGCGCCAGCAGGGCCAAGAGCTCGCTGGTGAACCGATACGTGTCGACGTAGTACCTCGCAGACAGGTAGTTCGCGTCGAGCACAGTGAACCCGTAGTCGCCTCGACGCGGGTTCTCCCGTCGCAGGAGCCTCGGGCCGCGCTCAAACGCGCGCGGATCGCCCAGCGCTTCGACGACCTCGTCCTGCACCGTGCGCGCGTAGGTCCGGTAGTAGTCGGCGAGCCATGTACGCGTCAGGCGCCAGGCGGTGAGCTCTTGGCCGCGTGTCAGCGCGGTGGACCGTCGGCCCCGCAGCGAGGGCTCCCCGGTCATCGGGTGACGCGCCCGCGCGACCGCGAGCACACCGTGGCAGATGGCGGCGACCGGCTTGTTCGCGGCCATCTGCGCGCCGACCAAGGCGTGGACCTCGGGGGCGTCCAGATAGGACCGCATGCCGGGGCCATGGCCGCCCGTGAGCAGCACGGCGTCGCACTCTGCGCGCGGCAGGGCGCTGAACGGGAGCGGCGCGTTGAACGCGGGGTCAGTCAGGAGCGTGGCGCATCGCGCGCGCGCGTGCGGCCGGGCAGCGAGCCACGGTCGCAGCGGGCCGAAGCCGGCGCCCGTGAGTACGCGCAGATCGGGCCTCGACGGCGTGCCGTCGGGCGTCGCGAAGACCACGGTATGACCCGCCTCACGCAGCGCGCTCCAAGGCACGGCGGTCTCCGTGGGCTCGAAGTCGTGCGTGGGCAAGGGAACCATGACGCGGCGCGAGTATGCGGGGGACGACATGGCCCGAGTATATCCTGCCCTCGCACTGCGCGCCCCGCACGGCGAGCCTGAGGTACACTCCAGTCATGAAGCGAGACGCCCTTGAGGACCCGGCGACGCGGCTGGTCGCGGACCTCGCCCACGCCCTGCGCTACGCGCTGACAGGCGCACCCGACCACGAGGGGCGCTTTGAGGACGGTGCGTGGGAGAACTGGTCGCGGACCTATGCGGAGCGACCGGCGCAGGTGGTGGCGCCCGAAGACGAGGCCGCGTTGTGCATGGCGGTCGCGGACGCGCGCCGTCTGCGCGTCGTGGGCGGCGGACACTCTTTTAACGCGACGCCGCTCTGCGCCGACACGATGCTCACGCTCGACGCGATGGCGGGGCCGCCTTGCGTGGACGCGCGACGCGGCCGCGTGCGGGTCGGCGCCGGCGTGCGGGTCCGAGACCTCAACCGCGCGCTCTGGGCCCAGGGCTGGGCTTTGCCTGTCCTCGGCTCGACCGACGCCCAGTCCATCGGTGGCCTGATCGCGACCGATCTGCACGGCACTGGCCGCCGACACGGCTTCCTGTCGCAGCAGATCACGGCGCTGCGCGTGGTCGACGCGAGAGGCGCAGCGCGCGACTGTGTGCCCGGGGACGCCCTCTTTCACGCGGCGATCGGTGGGCTCGGCGCATGTGGTGTCGTCAGCGAGGTCGAGCTGGCGCTCATCCCCGCGTTCCACATGGTCAAGACGACCCAGATGGTCTCGGTGGACGCGCTGCCGGAGACGGTCGACGCCGCGCTCGATGCGCATGACCACGTGAGCTACTACTTCGTCGGCGGCGCCGAGGGGGGCGGAGCGGCGCGGCAGCACACCTGGGACCGCGTCGATGCGCCGCTGACGCCCGACTGGACGCGCGACCGCCTCATCGCCGAGCTCAAAGACTTCGCGATCAGCGCCGCGCTCCCAGACGCGGCGATGCTCCTCGCTGAGCTCGAGCCCGACTCGGTGCTGTCGCACGTGCTGGCGCCGCCCCACAGCGTGGTGATGCCCTCGTCGGACGCCTTTGGACGCAAGCTCTTCTACTTGCACGACGAGCTGGAGCACGGCGTCCCGCACGCGGCGTGGGTGCCCTGTCTCGACGCGGTGCTCGGCGTGCTGCGGGCCCGGGACTTCTTCTCGATCGTCGAGGTCCGCTTCACAGACGACCGCTCCGCGGGGTGGCTCGGACCCGGAGTCGGGCGACGCACGGCCTACATCGAGCTGGCGACGCCGTTGGCGCAGCCGCGGGATGAGGTCTACGCAGAGATCGAGCGCGTCTTGGTCGACTTCGGCGGGCAGCCCCATTTGGGCAAGTGGACGCGCCTGCGCGCGCGTGACCTGCGCCGCATGCATGGCGACCGGTTCGACCGCTTCGACGCGGTGCGCCGCGCGCAAGACCCCGACGGCAAGTTCATGAACGACGCCCTCAGCGCGCTCTTCGAGCTAGGCCTTGGCGGTGCGCGGTAGGCAGAGGACGAACCGGGCGCCGGGCTCGCCCGAGGGGGTCTCGAAGGTGAGCCGGCCGTGCGCCTCCTCGACGAGCCGCTGCGACACCGCGAGCCCTAGGCCCGTCCCGAGCGGCTTGGTCGTCTGAAACGGCTCAAAGAGGCGGTCACGCAAGGCCGCGGGCACGCCTGGCCCGTCATCGGCGACCTCAAGCCTCACGACACTGTCCGCGTCGACGAACGCGGACAGCCGGATCGTGCCGCGCCCGTCGAGCGCCTCGCCCGCGTTCAGCAACAGGTTCACGAGCACCTGGCCGAGTCGCTGCGGGTCCGCCATCACGGTCAGTGCGGGGTCGATCGGCGCGACCTCGAGGCGGACCGACCGGACCGAACGCTGGAATCGAACGAGCTCGACCGCGTCGCGCACGACATCGGCGACCGCAACCTCGCGCGGCGTCCCTGCGCTCGGGCGCGCGAAGTCCAAGAGCTGGCGGACCGTCGTCTGCATGCGCTCAAGCTCCCGCGCCATGCGCGTGAGCAAGTCGCGCTGCGTCTCGGCGTCGGCGCCGCGCGGATCGCGCAAGAACTCCACGAAGCCCTGAACGGCAGAGAGGGGGTTGCCGATCTCATGCGCGACCCCCGCGGCGAGCCGACCGACCGTCGCGACCTTCTCGCTGCGGACCAAATCGTCGCGTGTCCTCTCCAGGGCGCTGAGCTGGGTCGTGAGCTCGACCTGCTGCGCGCGCAGGCGCGTGAGCATCTCGCCAAACGCGGTCGTCAAGCGTGCGAGCTCGAGGGGTCCCTCGGGTGGGGGCAGCGCGGCCTCACCCGCAAAGCCACGGGCCGCCGTCGCCTGCACAGCGCGGGTGAGGCGCTCAAGCGGTGACACCAGCACGCGCCCTCCCAGGAAGATGCCGAACGCCAGCACGGCGACGAAGTCAAAGAGCAGGAGCAGGGCCACTGTGCGCTCGCGGTCCAGCACGGCCGCGCGCGCAGGCGTGAGGTCAAAGACGACGCGCAGGACGCTGCGCTGGCCGTCCGCGCGCTGCATGGGGACCGCGACGACGTGCGCGAGGGTGTCGTCGTCGCCGCGTGTCTCCGTCTGCATGCGGCGCACTTGAAACGCCGTGACGACGAGCGGGTCGCGCGAGGCGGCGGGGTCGGGCGGGCTCGACTCCGCCGTGAACTGCGGGTCGAGGCGCGAGAGCGCGATGATGTCCTCGCTCTGCGCGCGCAGCGTTTCCAGGTGCGCGACGCACTGCGGGCCCGGGCACTGCAGCTCGACTTGCGTGGCCAGCAGCTCCGCACGCAGGCGATGTTGTTCGGCGACCAGGCGCACGGCTTCGTCGCTCACCAAGCGGCTGACGACGACACCCGCGAAGCCGCCCGCAACGGCCAACAGACCGGCGAGCGCGAGCGCGAAGGTCGCGCGGACGCCGAGGCGCACGGCCTCAGCCGCCGACATTCAGGGCGCGGAGCAGCGGCGCGACCGCCGCGTCCACGCCGGCCCAGAAGGCCGATGTCCCGAACAGCAGCGCCTCTAGGCCGCCGAGCGCCAGAAAGGGGCCAAATGGGATCGCCGTGTGGTCGGGCAGGCCGGCGTGCTCGTCGACCTCGTCAAAGCGCGCGTCGAGCTCCGCCGTCGTGAGCGTGAGCGCGTTCTGCTTGCCAGTCACCCTCGTGTAGAGCTTGGCGAGCCCCGCGGCGAGCAAGCCTTGCGTGCACGCGGCCAGCACGACGAACGGCATGGCTTGCCAGCCCACCCACGCGCCGATCATGCCGGCGATGACCACGTCGCCCAAGCCGAGCGCCTCGCGCTTGAACAGGAGCCACGCGAGCCCATAGATGAAGCCAAAGAACAGCGCGCCGGCCGCGAGCCCCCAGACGTGCGACCACGGCTCAAGCGAGGGCAAGGCGAACGCGCCGATGAGGCCGAACGCGGTCGTCGGCAGCGTGATGGACCACGGCAGGAGCGTGTGCTCAAGGTCGATGAACGTGAGCGCGACGAGCGCGTAGACGAAGACCTGCCAGTATCCCCACAGCGCCAGGCCGGGCAGCAGCGCGTCTGGGTCTGTGGGGTCGACGAGGCCGCGAAAGAGGACGAGCGCGAGCACCCCGCACGCGGCCTCGACCAGCATGTAGCGCGGCGAGAAGCGCGCGCCGCAGTCCGCGCAGCGACCGCGCAGGGTCCAGTAGCTCACGATGGGGATGTTGTGCCACGGGCGGATCGCCGCGCCGCACGCACCACAACGAGAGCCGGGCGAGACCACGGACTCCTCGCGGGGGACACGGTGAATCACGACGTTCAAGAAGCTGCCCCAACAGGCGCCCCAGATGAACGCGATCCCCCACAGCGCGAGCATCATCGGACGTCCAATACGCCGAGCTTCGCGCGGTTCTCGTTGTCCTTGTCGCCGACCTTCACCGCGGCGCGGGTATCGCCGGAGTAGAGGCCCGCCCAGACCGTATAGCGGCCCGAGGCCTTATCCGACTTCACGTCTGTCGTGTAGACGTCGCGCACGATGTCGCCGGGGTTCCAGTTGGTTGGCGGGTAGAGGCCCTCGACGGGATCGTGGTCACCGTGAATGCGCGAGCCCGAGCCGTCGACATGCACGAAGATTTTCCAATTACGGGTCGGCTTCTTGAGCGCCTTCCAATAGAGCGAGATCTCAATGCGCGTGCCGGGCTTCGGGTTCGGCGGGTCGATGTACCAGCCGACGAGCTCGACCTGGTCGTCGAAGTTGAACTTCGCGGGGCGGACCTTCTCCTTGGGCAGCTCGGGCACGAGCGCGCGCTTGATCGGGTTCTGGTCGTCCTCGCCGTCCGCAAGCTGGTTGGAGATCAACAGGAAACGGAAGCTCGACGCGTCCAAGACGGGCAGGGTGGCGCCCTTGACGGCGGCGCGGAACTCGCCGTTGATGCTCGCGAGCTGCGCGCGGGGGATGATCGCGAAGAACCGCTCCGCGCCGACCGCGCGCTCCTTGAACTGTGCGGGGGTGAGCTCAGGCAAAGCGCGCGTGTAGAACGACGCGCCCTTGGCGTCGACGCGGTACTTGAACAGGGGCGCGTCCCCGTGGGCAAAGCGGTCGTAGGCCTGCACGATCTGCTTCTGGCTGAAGTTCTGCGCCAGCTCCACGCCGACGGCACCGCCCATGAAGAGCGACCACACGGCCAGGAGCGTCAGCAGACCGGCCGCGGCCCAGCGGGGCTGCTCCACGCGCCCGACCCAGCCCTCGAGGCGCTCGACGAAGGCAGCCTCTTGAGCGTCGCTCACGCGGTGAGCGCGCGCGCGAACGGCAAGCCAGAGCGCGACGTAGGCAGCGACGACGAAGGGCGCCAGAACGACGAATTGACGTGCTTGAGGGTTGAGGGGCGCGAGCATGTTGGCCCCGGCCCAGCTCAAGAGCCAGTCCGGTCGCAGCGCCGCGACGACGGACGCCACGACGATGAGGGGCGTGAGGAGCCACCAGCTGAGCGGGCGGAGCGCGCTGCGCGGGAACGCGATAAAGCGCGCGACAGGGGTCACGAGCCGCCATACGCCGCCTTGGTAGAGAACGACGAGCGCGATGAGCACGGCGGCAAAAGCGCGTCGAGCGGGCCAGAAGGTGAGCTCCGAGGGGAACGTCTCGACGCGCGCCATCGTGAGTGCTTCGACGAGGGCCTTCGGGTCGTGCTTCAGGCCGTGGTCGAGGAGCATGAGCACGAGCGCAGCGCCGAGCGCGAGCAACGGCTCCGGGGGCCGACGGACCAGCCCCGCCAGGTAGACGCCGACGCTCGCGGCGACGACGAGCGCGCCGGAGAATAGGGCGCCGTCGCTCAGGGGGACGGGCAGCGCGACGCCCAAAAACGCAACGGAGAAGGCCGCAGCGAGTGCGATTTCGGCGTTGCGTTGACCCGCCGTTTCATCTGGTTCGGCGAGCTCGCCTGCGTCCTCTCGCGCCGACCACAGCGCGCGGCCGAGCGCAAACGGGACCAATGCGGCGATGGGGAACAGCCCGTAGCCCAGCTGGTGGGTCACCCGGTCAAACGTCGGCCACGAGGCGGAGGCGGCGAGGCCGTCGTAGGGCTCGGTGAGCAGGAGCAGGGACAGCGCGCTCGAGGGGTCGGGCAGCGCGGCGACGGCGGCGCCCCAGCCCGCCAGCAGCAGGACACCGGCGACCGCCATCGGCGCCTGGGCGAGTCGGCGCGTGTGCGCGCGCGCTTCGGTGTCGACCAGCGCCAGAGCGGTGGTGGCGGCCGCAACCGGGACCGCGAGCGCGACGAGCCCGCCACACAGCCCCGCAGCCGCGGTGAGCAACGGTGCGGCCCAGCGCCACCGGCCTGCGGGCGCAGAGGCGCAGACGAGGCGCAGCCAGGCCAGCGTCGAGGCCCCGACCAGCGCCATCTCGAGGCCCCCACCGAGGTTCTGGCGGCCATGAAAGAGCACGAGCGGTGCGCCGAGGGCGGCGATCACGGCCAGCCAACCCGCGAGGCGACCCCAGAGGCATCGGACGACGGCCATGACGATGACGAGCGCGCCGGTCGTCGCGAGCATATTCGGCAGGCGGAGTCCCAGCTCAGTGTCGCCCAGGAGCCACAGCGAGAGCCGGGTCGGCCAGCTCGCCCAGGGCAATGCGTAGCGCGGCGCCTCGGCGTTGTTGAGCTTTGGGAGCTCCGCGACGAGCGCATGCCCGCCCTCGCGCAGGGTCGCGGCGAAGGCGGCCTGCTGGGCCTCCCACGGCTCCCACACCCCCACGAAGGCGCTCAGCGCGCCCAAGAACAGCAGGCTCACGAGAGCCGTCATCATTAGGTCTGGATCGCGCTTCATGTCGTCGGTCAGCTCGTCTCAGCGGCAGCAGCGAAAGCCCAGTGTCGCGGAGCGGAGCTCCTCGGGCTTCAGGTCTTGGGTCTGGCCGCACGCCA
>Ga0209598_10000232_pt1 | contig 44712 bp, 26 predicted proteins | sample M_140807_EF_Meta_FD_187317 | JGI IMG/M metagenome (GOLD analysis project Ga0209598, IMG submission 187317) | Freshwater microbial communities from Lake Montjoie, Canada to study carbon cycling - M_140807_EF_MetaG (SPAdes) (version 2) | ecosystem: Environmental > Aquatic > Freshwater > Lake...
TTCGCTTGGCCCAACCCCGTTGGGAGCACTGGAGGCCATGCAGGCAGCGTCCCTTCCGTGCGAAAGGCTCAGCGGCGCGGACGTGAACGAGGCTTTGGCGTGTCTTTCTCCGGATTTCGTGGCCGGAACCGCAACCGAATTGGCGTACCCCGGAACGGATAGGTCTCACGCAAGGTGTTTTCCAAATAACGTTGATAGGTGAAGTGAACTGCTGCCGGATCGTTCACGAAAAAGACGAAAGTCGGCGGGATCACCTCGGCCTGGGTCACGAAACTGAACCGGGCCAGTTTGCCCCGGAACCCTCGAGGCGGATTGGTCTCGATCGCACGAGACAGGAACTCATTCAGCTTGCTTGTGGAAATGCGTTCCTGACGGACGGCATGTACAAGTTTCGCCTCGTCAAGCACCTTGCGTGCCCGTTGGCCCGTCAGTGCCGATATGAAGACAACCGGCGCCCATCGCATGAAGTTCAGGTCGCGGCCAAGTTCTTCCAGATACCGTGCCGCCGTATAGGTGTCCTTGTCGGGGACGGCATCCCACTTGTTCACCACGACCACAACGCCACGTCCTTGTGCCTCAATCTCGCCGGCAATATGGACATCCTGCGCGGTCACACCTTCGATGGCATCGATCATGATGATGGACACGTCGGACCTGCCGATTGCACGGAACGACCGCAGGACACTGTATTTCTCGATCCCGGGCTCCACCCGGCCCCGGCGTCGGATGCCTGCCGTGTCGATCAACACCATCTCTTGGTCGTCATGAGTGACCACGCTGTCAATGGCATCCCGGGTCGTTCCGGGAATGTCGCTGACCACAGCACGCTGCTCGCCAAGCAAGCGGTTGAGGAGACTTGATTTTCCAACGTTCGGGCGACCGACAATCGCGATCTTGAGCCGGGTGTCCTCAACAACCTCGTCACGAGGCGCCGCGGGAAGACGTTCGATGATCGCGTCCAGGAGATCCCCGACGTTCGCTGCGTGATACGCCGAAACCGGGATCACTTCATCAAATCCAAGGACCCAGAATTCGGCGGAGGACGTACGCCGGCCATCGTTGTCAGCCTTGCCGGGGACAACCACCACGGGCCGTGCCTCGCGGTCGGCCTTGAGTCCGGCGCGTCCAAGGCCACTACGCAACATCTGGCCAATCTCATGATCGGCAGCGGTCACTCCGTCGACCGAGTCCGTGGCGAACAAGATGACGTCGGCCTCCTCAATGGCTACCCGCACCTGGGCTGCGACGCCTGTGAGGATTGCATCAGTTGGTCGCAACTCAAGTCCGCCGGTGTCGATCAGGGTGAAGACACGGCCACCCCACTCGACTTCGCCGTAGAGGCGATCCCGGGTCGTCCCCGGCAAGTCTTCCACGATCGCCCGACGCTGTCCCGTCAAGCGGTTGAAGAGCGTGGACTTCCCCACATTCGGTCGTCCGACAATTGCGACCACAGGCCGGGGATGGGCCCCGGGGGGAAGGGCCAGGCTTCCGAGTTCCATGCCCTCGGCTGACATGCCAGCCGCCACTGCTTCAGGGGTCATGGACACATCCATGCGTTGGTCTCCATTCCGTCGACCAGGACCAGCCGTGTTCCGGCCAGTCGTCGATCACGTGGGGAACACACCAGGACGATTCGTCGTGGCGGTTCCGGCCAGTTACACAATTGCGAGCGCGCGACCGATCACCTGCCGTGATGATCGCGCGCGCGGTTCAGCCCCGGCCGCTTCAAGAAGTGCGTTCACGACATCCGGAATCGTGCGCACTGGGACCACCGTTGCCAACGTGGAGGCCCGCAACTCCGCCAACGTGGTCCCATCCAGGAACGCGTGCCCGGCATCATCAAGCGCGACCCGCGGGATGAAATACAGGTCTCCTGCACCGATCCCTGCCGCAACTGCAGCTGATGCCAGATCACGGCCTCCAAGCAATCCCGAAACAGTTACCACCGGCCCGAACAGCGAGTTCGTGATCACCTCGGTGCGCATGGACACGTTGGGCACACCGCACATCTCGGTGGCAATCTGCTGCAAGGTCGGTCCAATCAGGGTGGCGCACGCCATCACCCCCGAAACCGGTCTAGGCAGGCCGTCGGCCAACGTGGTCCGACGCATCCGCCGCCAGTCGTCAAGCAGGGCCCGGACCATCCCGATGCCATTCTCGTACTGGACATACCCGTCGTACTTGACCGAACCGGGGACCGGCTTTCCGGCAAGGAGGTAAACCTCATCCGAGAGGAATAGCCAGGTGTGGTTCCGTTCCTTCTCGAACTTTCGTTGCAGGGGTCTCGCCCACGCGATCAGGCGCTTCGCCTCATCGGCGGTGACCAGCCGGAGCATCGGTGCCGATGCAGTTCGCTGTTCAAGGCCCTGCCGGTGCACTGCGTCCAGGTCCGGACGTGCGAGCTGCTCGTCTAGTCGTCGCCTGAGGCCATCCTGCCGATCAAACCGCTGTTGCGTCAAACCAACAGGCACAACTGCCAGCGACAGCACATTCGGCCAACGCGACGCCAGATCAGCGACGGTCTTTTCCAAGTGGACACCATCGTTCCATTCCGGCGTCAGAACAACCTGCGTGTGGACCTTGATCCCCCAACTTGCCAGACGGTCCAACTGTTCCAGGATGTCAGGGGAGGTCGGATTGCCAAGCAATCGCCGCCGTACTTCAAGATCGGTCGCGTGGACCGACACGTAGAGGGGCGATAGATGCTGGTCGTGGATCTTCCGCCAGTCATCATCAGTGAGGTTCGTGAGAGTGACGAAATTCGCCGCGAGGAACGAATAGCGGAAGTCGTCATCCTTCAAGTAGATGGCGCGGCGCATCTTCGCCGGCGACTGGTCTACAAAGCAGAATACGCACCGGTTGTTGCAGATCCTGATCCCGTCTTCGGTCGGATCAACAAACTCAAGTCCAAGTCCGTCCTCAGTATCCAGACCCGCAGCGAGCCGCGACTGTCCCGGCATGGCAGCCGGTTCCCACTGGATTGAAACCTCATCAGCGGATGCGAAGACATGCACGTCAATCACATCGTGGACGGCCTGACCGTCAATTGCGATCAAGCGATCACCCGGCCGGATCCCATGTGCTTCGGCAACACTGCCGTTCGCGACCGCTTTTACCGTAAGCATCAAAAGACAAGTCTATCAGGTATTCCCAGCGGTTCTGGAACCCTGTTTGGCTGCCCCAATCTGGAAACATGACGCAAACGTCGTCACCTGGCACGCCCAGTCACTTCACCCGCACCTCATCGAAACAACCAACAATCCCAGCACGACAAGGGCTGGTGGGATGAATGGCTGTCCGGATGGATCGACAAACTCGCCTGTCACGGTGACCGTCGCCAGAACAATTCCGGCGAGCAAGACTGCACCAACCCGCATGGACCTGGCACGCAATGCCACGACCGCACCGGCAACAATCAACGATGGAACCATCGCGCTTGGCGTGGACGCAGACACAACCGCCGTGGCAATCACGGATAAGGCGACGGCCCCCTCAACCGCCATCCGACGCAATACCGGGTACAGGCACCAGCCTATGGCTAGGACCACACCAAGCCAGATCGCCATGAGGGTCACGAGCGTTCCTTCAGGAACGGTCCCATTCGGCGTACCGGACCCACCCCCTTGCGGAAAGTACGTCGCCACCAGAGAGATCAGCGCAATGTTTGACGGATCCGGCGCGAACACCACATCGCCTGCCATGCGGAAGAGCGGAGGAGCCCCGGCCACCATCGCAACACCCCACCCTGCAACCCCGAAAAGCCCGAGGACACCCCGTCGAACATCGTCAATCTCTGAGGAGATACGACCTGAGAGAGGCACTTCCGGACCCGGGATCACGAGGGTGTCCACCGACGGCACGCCAATGTCGTCAATTTCGCGATTTTCATCGAAGTCGTCGTCATCGAGACCTACGTGATCCCCGGGTCGACGCCCCAAGGCATACCCAACCGCCGACCCGGACAGCGACGGTGCAACCAGGACGACGATCAGGATCGCAACCGCTGAAACGCGATCGTAGCCTCGAAACACCCCCCACAAGACGGCACCAACCAGTCCGGCAACCACCGTGGAAACCCATGTCCACGGCATAACGACGACCCACATCACAAACGCGAAAGCCGTAACCGCCAGGACGACCAAGACCCACCACTTGGGATGTGACGGTAACGGCAACCCCGCGACACGCATCCCTTGAACGTCACGTCTCCCGAGGTCAAGGGCGCCGACCAAAGCAATCGCAATGACCCCGAAAGCGATTGTCGGCCCGGGTACCGCGCAACCATCCGGGCACGTGCCGGACACCGTTGCCCACGTTGGGTCACTCACGTGAATTGCGGCAAGCAATGGCAGCACCCCACACAGGGCCGTGCCAAATCCCAGTGCGTCGATCCGTTCTTTCGAACTGCGTCGCGCAATACCCAACAGTCCGATTGCGATCGGAATCCCGACGGCAAGTCCAAACCAGGCCAGTCCGGGGATCCCTTCGACACGACCTGCAAGCAACGAGGCGACAAGCAAGCCGACCGACGCAATCCCTACCGGCCCGGACAGTCGGATCAACCCGCTCCCCATTCGGGCTTGAGGTAGTAAGGAGGATCAGACAGATGTCGCTTGTCACCGAGAAGCCTTGCGTACGCTTCAATCTGGCGACCAAGCGTGAACATTGACATGCCCCGCGTTCGACCCGCCTCTCCCATCAGGCGTGCCCGGTCCGGGTCAAGAAGGATGTCGGCCAAGGCGTCTCCGAACGCGTCCGCATCCCACGGATCGGCGATGAGACCGGTCTCTCCGTCGACGACAAGTTCTGGGGTGGCGCCGTGGCAGGTCCCGACAACCGGTCGGCCGTGCAGCATCGCCCGCAACGTCATCAAGTTGAATGGGTCTGGATACACCGAAGGAATCGCACAGACTGCAGCCGCGCCATGCGCTTCACGCAGGCCATCTTGATCAAGCCACCCGCCGTCATGCAGCGCGTCGGCTGGCAAGCCAGCGTCATCGGCGATTGCGCGCAAGGTAACGAAGTACTCAGGCCGATCACCGAGGACAACGAGTTGGCATGGCACTCGCTTGATGGCACGAACCATCGCACGTGCGAGTTGATCCCCGCCCTTGGCGCCCGACGCCCGGCCACCAAAGAGCACGATCGGCCGACTGTCTAGGCCAAGTCTCAGCCGGAAAGCCTCTCCGTCACTTGCCTTTGACACACAAGCCGAGCCATCCAGACCATTGTGGACAACGGTGGTGGGCACATCAGCGAACCCGTTACACGCCATCGCCCGGGCTTGCGCGTGGCTGATGCACGCCAGCGAAGTTACGTGGCGCTTGACGAGACTGTGCACTATCAGATTGCGACCAGGAACCCGGCGCATCGTCGTGCAATGCACGCACTGGGTCGGAGTTGCCGTAAAGCCGACGTCCCCGCGCGAACACAGGAACTTCGTAAGGCAAAAGAGCAGATAATCGTGGGCAGTGAGGATGACCGGGAGCGTCCGGCTTCCGCCACCGCGCGCAACCGCAAGTGAAGCAAACGACAGGCGTTCATGGACGTTGTGGACGTGGACGGCATCGGGCCGGAACTCGCGCGCGACCCGCCAAACCCCGGCAACCGCGACCGGATTCAAGATGCTCAGGTGGCGCCGTGCGATCGCCGGAACCGGTGTGCGGATCCGTTGGACACTGACACCGGCATTGCCTCGACCACCGGTGTCACGAGCGGATTCCCGGTCCGCACCCCGGCCGGACGTCACGACACAGACCTCATGGCCCCGCAATGCAAGACCGTCAGCAACGAGCGAGGCAACCTCGCCCGCCCCACCGCGGTTCACTGGCGGATACGTGTCGGATAACACGAGTATCCTCACGCCGACGATCCGATCTCACTCGAAGCGCAAGGCCTGCACACCTGCCGACGGTCCGCGATCCATGACCCTCGCTGGGTACACTCGAGGTTGGTCCGACGGTGGTCCCGGATACCCAGCAGCATCGTCACGCGCCCGGGATCTCTTCGCCGAGGTCACCGGCGTAGGCCGCAATACAGCGCCGGGCCACCGCGGCCCACGTGAAGTTCGCCGCAACGCGTGCACGACCGGCACGACCCATCTCGCGCGCCAGCTTCTCATCACCGAGAAGCCGTTCCACCGCTTCACCGAGAGCTGCACTATCCCCCGGGGGCACTCCGAGACCGGTCTCGCCATCCACGACCAGTTCCATCATCCCCCCGATGCGGGATGCGACGACCGGCGTTTCGCACGCCATTGCCTCAAGAAGAACCAGTCCAAGGATCTCACTCTTGGGATACCTCTTGCCGTACATGTCGGTCTCGACCGAGGGCAGGACACTGACCGCTGAGGAGTTGTAGGTGCGGACGAGATCCTCCCCCATCAGGGGACCAAGGAAAGTCACATTCCGCCCCTGCGACACCACATCAAGATAGGCCCGGTATTCGGCGTGGTACGACTCGCCCGCAAGGATCACCGCAGTCTCGGGGTGCACTCCCTCGATCAGGTGATGGATCCCCTTGTACGGGATCAACCTTCCCGCGTAGAGAACCTTTTCCATTCGCGCGAGACCGGGAAGAGGCCGGAATCGCGCCGGGTCCGCTCCACCATGGATCACCCGGACCTTGGGGGCCCACTTCCGGTATCCACGGGCATTGAAGTGGCTCACAAGCAGGAGACCCGTCGCGCGGTCGACGGTTCCAAGCCGCCGGTTAAAGTTCCGGTCACCGCCCGCATGGTCGGTCAGGAAGACCTTCTTTCCGAACAACCGGGCGATCAGGACACATTGATCCGTCAGGAAAGTCTCGATCTGGTGCACATGCACTACATCCGCCCAGGCGATCGCCATTGCCAGGCTCGGCGAAATCGGTCCAAGGCGCTTGCGCCCGACATACGCGACCGGACGAAAGACCTCTATGCGCAAACCATCCACGTTCCGTGTCAGGGGTTCGCCGAATGAGACAAGCCTCGTCCGTGTCTGCATGGCCATGGCCCGTGCCAATTCGTATGCGTACCGCTCACCGCCCCCGACAATGCCACCTTCACCGAACATGAGCGGCGACACGTGGAGTACCCGGGGACGGGTCGTACGCACCGGGCGGAGCGGATTCGAAGCGGGGGCCAAGCGAAGCGTCTTCAAATCAGGCGGGGCGGTGGGGCGAGTGGGTCGCGTAGGCGGTCGGATCATCGGCTCTTCCCGTCGCTTTCATTCACAAGGCTCTCCGCTCCGTCTTGAGACGGGGTAGGAGGTTGGGAGGACGAGGCACGCGTCTCCGAGAAACTGGGCGAGCCGCCCACTGACTGCCAGAACCACGGTGTCAGGATCAGTCCCAGATAGACTACGTCGCCAGCTACGTAGACCGTCAACTGATACACCGCGGCACCCATCGCGCCCCACCCCTCAACCAACCACATTCCCCATGGAACTGCCACCATGATCAGCGGAATCTTGAGCATGGCGTTCGTCGCGACCCTCCCTGCGATCAGGTAGACCGCTCCAAGCGCCACGGTCAGTCCCTGCTTTGCCTGCAAGGCGCCATGGACCGCAACCAGGGCAACAGACGGCAGGTACTCCGGACCGTACGCAATACGGAACACCGGAAGCGCTGCCAGCAGGCCGATTGCGCCCACAGCCGACGCACCTCCCCACGCCAGGGAACCACGCCAGAAGAGACGTCTCGTCGATGCTGGACCGCGCTGCCCCATTTCCTGTGAGAGACGCACCGACAGCGCCCGGCTTGCGCCCCCGTGCAGCGAGGCCAGCAGCGTGAAGACCTTCCCGGCGATCCCAAAGTATGCGGCCTCCTCGGGACCTGCATAGCGCCCAAGAAGGAGCATCGGCGTCTGGCCAAAGAGTTGGGCGATGTTCTTGTCGACCGATGCAATCGCACTGAACCGGAAGTACGTGCCCATCGGTACCGACCAACCTGCACGCACCAAACTGGCCAGACCGGGAAACTCGTCATGCCGCACTGCAATGCGCCAGTACCACCAGACCGCGTGGACCGCCGAGATCGCACCCCCCACCACCGTGCCCCACAGGACGCCGGTCACACCACCTCCAGCGATGCCGGCAAGCACGAAGAAAACGGCGCAGCCTCGCCCGACCAGAAGATCAAAGATCTCTACGACCGCGAGGGTCGACATCCTCCGGCCAGACTGGAGTGATGTGATCGCCACGTTGTAGGCGACGGATGGGATAAGCCCCGCCACGACGATCCGGGTCAGGTTACCCAGGTCGGGTCGGTGCATGATGAGATCGCCCACCACCTCACCGGCAAGAAGAACCGCGAGGACGACGAGCATTCCGAGAATCAGTCCGAACTTCAGCGTGTAGCCGGTTCCCCGGGCAATCGCGCCGCGGTCACGTGTTGCCACCGCCTGCGCGAGAGGCACCACCAGGAATTGGCCAACCCCAAGGTTTCCCAAAAGGTTCAGGGTGCTGTAGAGGGAAAGCACCAGCAAGTACTCGCCGTACCCGGTGACGCCAAGCACGCGGGCAATCACGATGCTGAAGCCGAACCCAAGTGCCCGCTGCAATCCATTGCTAATCTGGAGAAAGAAGATGTCCCGCGCCAAGCGCCGACGGACCAGGGCCTCCAGTGCGGGTCGCATGGGCCAATACGGCACACCCCAGACAGTTCTCAACCGGGATTGAGCCGCAGCATAGGCTGGCGGGGTGGGGGGGTCAGGGGGCAAGCGAAGCGTATTCTCATCAGGCGGGGTGGTGGGGTCAGGAGCCAAGCGAAGCGTATTCTCATCTGGCGGGGCGGGGGGGTGAGGAGGTGGCACGCCGATGGTCATCAAGCCCGGTCCGCCCTGACGTCCCGGTACACCCCCATCATCTGGACTGCAGCGTCACGCCAAGGCTTCGCATGGGTAATCCCCGCCTTCCCAAGCCGTTCGCGCAGTTCCGGGCTATCAATCAAGCGCCTCGCCGCCGATACCGCCTCGTCGACCCGTGCCGAACGGATCAGCAATCCATTCGTCCCATCCTCGATCGCATCGCCTGCACCGGAATCACTCGCACCGATCACCGGCCGTCCACACGCATTCGCTTCCCAGTACACCAGGCCAAATCCATGGAACTGTTCGCCATCATCCTCGGGAAGCAACCAGAAGAACATGCAGCCATGGTAGAGGCCAACGAGCGTGGCCTCATCAACCCTTCCGAGGAACCTGACGGCATCACCAAGCCCAAGCCGGGCGATGGTTGCACGGAGTGAGGTCAGGAAGACCGGATCGTCGGTCCCACCCACGATCCAATACTCAAGGTTCGGACGCACCTTTCGCAGTTCGGCAAACGCCTCGATGGTCGTCTGGTACCCGTTCCGACGCTTGACCGGCCCCACGCTGAGCAGGTAGGGCATCTCCCCATTTCCATCGCGCCCGGGATGGCGAAGCGTATTTTCATCAGGAGGGGCGATGGGGCGAGCCAAGCGAAGCGTATTTTCATCATGCGGTGTGGTGGAGTGGTGTTGCGGATCAAGACCACTCAACGCGGTCGAGGTGGCATGGCTTGCCGTCGCGAACCGTTCGTGTTCGACACCTTCCGGAACGATCACCGTCCGGGACGCAAACCTTGATGGCAACCGGTCACGTGTATATCGACTGACCGCCACCAGCCGGTTCGCCCGGCCATAGCCAAGCTCATACCACGGCCGTGCGCCAGGCCGGCGAAACGGACGAACGGCGTACGTCCCGTGCACCGTGACAACCAATGGCCGGCGAAGGCCCACCAGCCCCGCCACGGCAGCTGGGGCCGAATATGGTTCGGTCACGCAGTGCACCACATCGCAATCCCGCGAGGCACGCCAGATCGCCAGCGTGTTTGCCAGTACCAAGCGTGACATCCGACGGGTCTCGGAAACATAGGAAGTCACCGAACCATGCCCGGGCATCGACGCGAGATCCGGCTCAGTACACCGTGACAACGGCGACAAGATCCGCAAGTCGGCACCCTCGTCGCGCAGCGCCCGGATGAGCCCGATCGCATAGCGACCCCAACCATACGAAGGAGCGAGGGTGTCGGTCACCACCAGTACACGCATGAACGACCAACCTCAGCGACTTAGCGAAGCGTATCTAGATAACGGGGCGGGGTGTTAGGCCCCCCTCTCCCGTCACAACGGGACAAGGCTTGGGTGTGCAGGTCCGGACTTCCTGCCGATACTCCAACCACCACCATCAACGGCTTGTCAAGCGCCACGCTGGTCCGCGGGCATCCTTGCTCGCATCCTAAAACACCGACCACCACCATCAACGGCCAGCCAAGCGTACGTACATCACGGACGCCCGGCACCCCTCCGCCTCCCCAACGCCCAAGCGAAGCGTCTTCAATTCAGGCGGAGCGTTGGGATGAGCGGGTACTCACGTTCAAGAGCCACGCCGCCAGCAGCACGAGTGCCGCCGCCGTCATCGCCCGTGCGGCTCCCCAGCCGTCCGGTTCGTAGGTGAACACGATTGCGTGCCTGCCTGCGGGCACGAAGACCCCGCGGAATGCCACGTTCGTCGCCACGATGGGCACCCTGCGCCCGTCAACCGATGCCGTCCAACCCGGGGTCAGGGCGTCAAGCAAGACCACCAGCGTCGGCGCAACGGTATCCACGTCAAGGACAACCACTCCGTCCGCCTCACGTGAAATCCGGACGGGAACAACGACGCCTCCAGCCTCGGGTGACTTTGGAACCTCGGTATTCCCGCTTCTCGTCACGACTGCCTGGGGTCCGGCAAGCAGGTCAATCCCGATCTCCTGCCGCATCGCATCTTCCGAAGATCCCGCAACGGCCCACGACGTCACGCCATACGTCCTCGGCCACGGTTGGATCAAGCGGTACATGTCTATGGTTGGGACGTCCCCCGCACCCGGCACGAGCGCCTTCTCCACAATCACGCCTGCGGGGACGTCAAGCGGCGCCATCACGGTCGAGGTCAGCAGAGCACCACCGCCGGAACTTGCAAGGACGCCCCATCGTGTCGCCATCGACTGGCGTCGCTGCTTCAGGCCGGTGAGACCTAGCCCGTGCGTCGTCCCAATGGGAGCCCGTTCGCTACCGAGCGCCGACGCGACCAACGCCTGTTCTCGCGTGACAAGGTTTTCATACCCGTCTACCGACGCAATCCGCACGATCCGAGGATCACGCGCCCCAGCGTCACGGGAAAAGGACAGTGCAAGGTTTGGCGTGACGAGGTGTGACCAGACCTGGTACGAAAGCGTGTCAACTTCGGCATGCGTTCTTCCGGACGCCAGCGCACGAACCCGGACCTCATAGTCAGTGGCCAGAGGCAGCCAACTGATGTGCCGGGAAGGGACATCGCCCACGCCGACAAGGGCAAGCCTTGCGACCGCATCAAAACTGCTCTCTTGCGCGAGGATCACGTCATTCGCAGGGATCACCGGAAGCCGCACCTGCCCGTACACCAGCAACGGCGCCGCAATGAAGAGGCCGGCCAGAACGTTTGCATCTGTTCGTGGACGCCCCCAAGCCCACCACCACCCGGCACCCACCAGTGACAGCAGTGGCACGGCTACACCCGGTGACGTCACATCGAGCATCTCGTGCAAGTGTCGCCACGTCGCCTCGAACCGTGCACGGTAGAACTCCGGCGAGTAGTCGCCACGGTTTGCCGACGCCTCGAAAACGCGCGCGCCGACCTCGAACCGTTCCTCAGCCACGATGCGCAGCGTGTCGTTCTCAAGGGCAAAAACAACCGAAACCGTCACCACGGCGAGGACCAGGGCCACCGCAATTCCGAACCACCAAGCCGTACCGGAAACCGGACGCTGCGTCGTTCCAGCGTGCAACCCGAGTAGGCTCCGGACACTCCAAGGGTCCCGCCTGGGCGAAATGCCCGCACGCCCAGAGGCCAGGGGCGAGAGGCGCAACCCCATCGGTGCAAGGATCGCAACGGCACCGACCGTCCAGAGAAGGAACCGCGAGGGATCCCGGAAGAGACCCAGCACCGGCAGTCCGCCAATGAACGCACCGACATAGCCGTACTTGCCGAACGCAATCACGATCCCGATCACCGCCATGGCACCAAGCCACGGCAGGCGGGCAGTCATAGATGGAGAAAATGCCGGCACCGCCCGGTCCGCGGACATCCTTGCCCGCCCACTCGCCTCTCCCGTCGCCAAGCGAAGCGTATTTTCATCAGGCGGGGTGGTCGAGTGGCGTTTGGGTGCGACGTTGGCGGTGGGGGTCGCCGTCGCCTCCATCGTCGACGCCATCGCACGTGCACGGCGAGCGACGGTTCCCGGCGCCGTCTGGGACCGTTCATCCCTGATCAGCTTCCGGTACCTCGACACCGCGTAGATTGCCAAGCCCACCGGGAGTGGTCCGAGATAGATGGCCCAATGCGCCGAAACCCATCGGGACATCGAGAACGACGGGGAAAGCAATCCAAGGAGAAGGTCCAGGGGAGATACCGATCCAAGCGCCCTTGCAGCATCGGACAACCCGCCCTGACGTACCGATGCATCAAGGATGGACATCGTCGGGATGATGCGGACTGCCGACACGCCCACACCCAGGATGCATCCGCCAAGGAGTATGACCAGCGCCATCCTTCTCGCGAACTCACCCTCCCGGAACAGGGCCACCGCCGCCCACATCATGGCCGGCAGCGCGGCGATAAGCACCACCTGCGGGTGCCCACCGAGGATCCCCAAGGCAAGCACGATGCCACCAAGCGGTGGCGCGAGCGGGTGCCAGTCAATCGTGCGCGCGACCACCCACAACAGGGCGGGGAGCAACCAGTACGCCCCCGCCTGGTTCAGCAGCGGGGCACCACCTACAACAAAGAGGGATTGACTGAAGATCAAGCCGGCAAGGGTGGCCTCGACGCGGGTTGCGCCCCACGTCCGGGCAAGGCCATACGTAGCCACACCCGCCAGCGCCGTCGAAAGCGCAACCGCACCGTAGTAGCCAGCCTGCGCACCACCGATGAGCAGGGGAATCCAGACCAGGGGCGAAAACCATCCGTACTCACTGAACGCGATCGGAAAGCCCCCCGATATCGTCGACGTCCAAAGCGGGATATCGCCACGTCGCAAGGCATCCGCGAGGATTGCATGCGCCGGACGGTACGCGAGGATCACATCGGCGTTGGCGAGTTCGTCGCCAAGGATGAATCGGCCATAGACGAGGAACGGCAAAAGAAAAAGTAGCCAAGGACCGAACGGCACGATGTCCGAAACGGCCTCGAGCTCCTTCTCCTCTGATCGGGTCACGTACCACAGTCCCCAGTGTGTCTCGGTAGTAATGCGAAGCGTCGTTCAGTCGTGGGCGACATGCAAGCGAAGCGTATTTTCATCAGGCGGAGTGGTCGAGTGGCGTTTGGGTGCGACGCGCTTCCCGCGTCCTGACTGGCATCAGTTCGGACGACCGTACTTGACCTCGAGGGACCACCGTGCCGTACCCGGTCCGGGCGGCCGCGACCGATCCGCCCGGACCATCGCCCGAACCTGTACGTTGCCTTGCCAAACGCACCAACCGGGGTCAGGTTCCCCGGCCTCCACTGGTTCACGGGTCCGCAACGCCCCACCACGCCCCCTATCTATGTTCGCCTCGCTACGGGATCGGTCCGCGGACATCCCCGTATCCGCATCCGCACGCCCACCCGTTGGATCTCCCCCGTCGGTCAGGATCATGACGGCGCCGGTGCCCCGCAAACGGACATCTGTTGCACCCATTGGCAGCACGTAATCCAGCGCGATCGAAATGGGAACAGACACGTCCCCTTCCACACTGTCCGTAATAGCAATCCCGGAGGCGGTGGCGTGAACCTCTCGGGTGACAACCAGTCCAGTTGCCCATGCCGGGGTCGACCCATTCCGGCGTGCAAGCCGGACGGACGACCGGATCCACGCCCCGGCACCACTCTCCCCAAGGTCGACCTCATCGGTCGTGCATGCATTGTGCAGCGAGGCATGATCACGAAGTTCACTGAAAAGCGGACGCCAAAACCTCGCGTGCGCGCCACGGACCATTCCCCACCCAATGTGCCACGCCCCGCGTGGATGGCCCGCGAACAGGTGTGCAACTGCCGACCTCGCCTGCATGCGCCACACGAACGCCCACTGGCGACCCTCGCGTCCGGGACGGTTCGCAACCAGGAACTGGCGAGCACCGCCAACGATTTCTCCAAGCCGTTCGCGCAGGGTTAGCCCAGTCCGCCTCACGGTCAGGCTTCCGGGATTGGACGGCCCGTCTACCCACGGCACCGGGCCGGACGCCAAGGCAACAACCGTCATCCCGCCAACTGCACCACCCCACTGCGTATTCGAAGGCGACTTCCGCGTCCGCACTAGCGCCCGGACCGGCCCATGCGCAACGCGTGCGACCCCAGCGTCGGCCCAGTGCCGGGTCGTCGACGTTACCCCAAGGGCTTGGGGATGATCGGCGGCTCGTTCGAGCGACCTCCAGACCCGCGCAACCCACGCCAGATCGGCGGTGTGGAAGTCCGGACAGACAAGGTCCAGCGCGTCGGTCGCTCCACCTGCCCGGACTGCACCGTTCACATCGATCCGCGCCACGAGACTTCTCCAAGATTGCCACGCCACCGAGAGCAACCCGTCATCTCCGGTCAGGTGAGCACCCCGGACGAGTGCATGAATGTCAAATGCGTGGCTTCCAACCTCATCCTGACCCGACCAGAACCATCGTTTCCCTTCGATCGCAAGTGGTTTGCGCCCGTCACTTGCCACCACGCCTGCCAGGAAGTCGGTCCCGCGACTCAATGCATCAGATACCCGTCCGTCGTCGGCAATCTCTGGCAGGCAGTCGCAGATGTGATGGAGAAACGCCAGGCACCTCCCGTGGTAGTAGACGGTCAAATCTGAATTCCCCGGGTGCATCGCATGACCTGCGCGTACCTCATACCCCCAACTGCCATCCGGATGTTGGGCGGCGAGTGCCCGGTTGACGGCGTCACGCACCCCGCTTCGCCACCCAGTCTCACCGGGTACCGCCGCACACGCATGCGCCAGACCCATTGCACCCCAAAGCATCTGGTTCACAATGCCCCTGGTGGCTACCGAATTCGATAGGTAGGTTGACGCACACCCGGACACTGCGTTGATGACGCGCGTCCGCAAAGCCGCCGGCACGGCCTCGAACCGGGGGTGCCGGATCAGTTCCGCAAGTGCGTCGACACACTCCCCCGCATCAATCAGCGATGTTGAGTTGTTCCGCGCATCGAGCCTGCCCGGCCAGAACACCAAGCCACCATGTTGCGGATCGGGTGCAAGCCGTCCGATGACCCATTCAGCGCGTGCCAAGGCGCGCTTCCAGGCCTGTTCGCTTGATGGATGATCGGCACCGGCAACACAGGCATCGTGGATCGCGAGGTCGAGGATGATGCTTCGGGCAAGTTTGCCGGTATGCGCAATCCCGTGTCGCTCGCATTGAGCCACGCCAGTGGACCACGAAGCCACCAGATCGTGATGACCCCCAGGACTGACCACATCGGGAATAAATCTATCCCGATGGAGCCAGTCAGACGCGCGGATGAGCGCCCCGATCATCCCTGAACCATCCCTCGACACGTCAGCGTCAATCCGCCCGGATCACGCCATAAAGCGAAGCGAGGACACATCATGGCGCGATGGGGCGGAAATGGAGATGTACCAGCACAGGGGCGACGTGCTTCACTTCACCGCCGTGATGAACCGAACCCGGGCAAATGGGCGCAGGAAACGGTGCAACGGTGCCGTGAGTTCATAAAGCCGACCAAGCGGCCCGGCAAGCGGTGCCACGGCACGAGGCAATGCACGAACCCGATGCTTCGCCTCGTCTGGCGGAGGCAACGGGAAGGCGCCGTGCCGGTGTTCAATCCGGAACCCCGACTCCACCAGGAGATCGCTTACCTCGTCGTTAGAGAGGGCCTCGAACGGTCCGAGGCTCGGGTCCGTATGCAGCGCATACTGGACGTCACGACGGCCAATCAACCACCTCATCGCACGGAACACCTCAAAGTACGACCGCACATTCGTGTGGACGACCACCAACGTTCCGCCCGGTTTCAGGATCCGCCGCGCTTCCGCAAGCAGACGGCGCCTCTCAGCGGTTGGCAGGTTTTCCAACCGGAAAACCAGCGTGGCAGCATCTGAGGACGCATCCGCGATATCCGACGATCCCCCACCTGTGGCCGTCATGGCGTACTGATGAAAAGTCGCAGGGCGCGGTAGACGCCGCTGCACGAACTCGGCAACCTGCCTACCCAGTTCGACGAACTGGAAAGACGCCTCAGGCACCTCGTTCGACATCGCCTCCAGGTAGAGCCCAGTGCAAGGAAGCAGGTCGACAACCACCTTCCCGGATGCGTTGACCCCCGCACGACGCAGGGCATGGCCGAGATAGCCACGAACCGCGCGATATTCGGAGGCGACCGGCTTGTTGTAGCGCGGGCCCGCCCGGATGCGAGCCTGGTGATAGTCGGCAACTTGCGCCAGAGTCCAATTGGTCGGGCGCCACGCCGATGGCAGCACCGGCTTGCGCGTCAGGTCGTACTTCTCCCAGTGCACAAGGTGCGACGGGTCACGGCGGGCAGGCGCACCCGGCGACTCGGCCGGGTAGCCGAACAACGTTGTTGAAAGCACTTCCACGTCTCTCGGAAGGCGGAGGATTTCACGCAGCAACAACCGGTCGGTGATCGTCGCCTGCCAGAACCCTCCCAGACCGAGCGAGTGCGCCCGCAAAAGCATGTTCATGACCGCTGCCGAGGCACTCTGGATATTGGCATACGATCCTTGGGAAAACCGGGTATTATAGCAAATAAATATGCATACTTGCGCCTTGTCGGCGTGAGGCACAGCCGGAGCGAGCGCGTCTCGTGTTGCCTTGTCGGTGATTACCACGAAGTCCCAGAGCTGCATGTTGCACGCCGATGGCGCCCACAACGCACATTCGAGCAACTCCTTGACGACTTCCGGGGCAACTGGGCGGTCAGTCCAGCGACGGATTGTCCGGCGGGTCCTGATGGCCATGGACACACCCATGCCCGAATCCGCGTCGAATTCGCTGTGTGCACCGTTCTCCGGGCTGCCGAGATCCTCCGGCGTCGCCTCGGCATCATCGATCTCGATGAGCGACGCGTCGTCATCTTCAGAGGTCAGCGGCTTCGCCGTCGAAGTCATCACGCGTTTCCTTTTCTGCGTCGCCCACATGCCGCGCTCCCAACCCCACCCCGTCGCCCCTTGATATATATGCTCATTCCTCGCAAAGCGCCCCAAAACTCGTTGGCGAACCAACCCGCCAGCCGTCGCAACCCACTCATGAATCTTGCGACTGACCTGAACCACCAGCCTTACCGGTGGACCGGACCCAAGTAAGGATAGAACGGACTCGGGCGGCATCGGTGACGCCATCGAGGGAGGCGACGAGGGCCGCCAGGAAACAAACTCCGGGCGGGGTGGGCAGAACAGTGCCGGAGCCCGAGTTGCCCTGATCTCCTATCCCCGCGTCCCGACCACGCGCGCGGGTGACCCGGCGACGATTGCGTACGGAGCAACGTCCCGGGTGACGACCGAGCGGATTGCCACGACTGCACCGTTTCCGATTGTCACTCCGGGCAGGATCACGACATCGTTGTAGATCATCACGTCGTCACCGATGGTGACCGGAGCTACCGTGATCGGTGCGTCAAGCACTGGCACATCCCTACGAGACATGTCGTGCGAATGCGTGAATATCTGGGCACGTCTCCCGACGTGGGTGCCGGATCCAACCCGGACCCATGCACTGCAGTCGATCTGGGTATCGGAGAGGATCACTGTTCCGGCACCAATATCAAGTCGACCGGCACGGTCGCCGGACTCGGCAATCCCGATCCGTACCCGGTCACGGATGTCTACGCAATCGCCAATCGTGACTGCGACCCGGCGATCAATGTGAACTCGCTCATGGATCGTTGCCAAGTTTCCAACAGATACCCCGGCCAATTGCAGGGTTCGCCGACGGATTGCACGAAGAACCCGCCAGTACGGCCCAACCCGATGCAAGTCCGGCAACGCACCCACAAGCCTCGCCGCCAACAGTCCGAACCGAGGCATCACCCAAGCTCCTCACGTGCGTGGTCAACACCATGCAATCTCCGATGGGAGGGGGGGCGCGATCGCGAGGGGAACCGGACAATCATCGCCTTACCAACGCATCGACGAACGTACGGATCAGTCTGGCACGCGCGTCCCACGTCCTAGACCTGACCCACTCACGTCCCGCCGTGCCGATCCGGTCCGCACGCACCGGATCGGCAAGCAAGGTCACGATTCCTCCTGCCAAGGCCGCAGGATCGTCGGGAGCCACCAGGATCCCCGTCTCGCCGTCGATGAGAACCTCGCGGATCGCTGGCACATCACTGGCAACAATCGGCCTGCCAGACGCAAGGTACTCATAGAGTTTCAACGGGGACGTGTACCGGGACCCGATGACCGACTGCGCGGAATTTGGCAGCACAACGACGTCGGCGGCGCGTAACCAGGCAGGCACTTGGGTCGGCGGCACGTGGCCCACGACCCGGACTTGCCGGAGTTCCTCGGTCTGCACGTAGGTGCGGAAGGAAGTGACATCCGCCAGGGTACCCCCGACAATGTAGATGGTCACATCCTCGGGCACGAACTGCCCGGCCCGTGCGAGGACATGCGATCCCTTCCACGGGTAGAGGTGTCCGGCATACACGACCATCTTTCCCGAGACTGGCAGCCCGAGGGTCCGGCGGGCATCATCGGCAGGCGTCTCGATGGCGAAGCGTTCCCACGCAACGGCATCCGGAGCCACGACTACCCGATCGGGATTCGCACCCATCTCGATCAGCGCCTCACGGACACCGGAAGTAATCGCGACAATCCCATCGAACCGAGGCAACACCCGTCGCAACCAAGACCGTGACCGATCCCGCTCAGGCAGGTCGTGAGCCTCCCACACCACCGGTCGTCCGGCAGCGGCACGTGAGAGCGCCCAGAGGATTGGCCAATCACGCCCGTAGATCACCTTTGCACGCGACCTCCGCGCATGGCGCGCGGCGCCGATCGCAAAGGTGAGAGCCTGCACGGCAAACGCGAGGCCGGGCCAAGGCGGGCGATTGAGAATCGGTTGGTCAATGGTGACCAGTTTCACCGCATCCAACACCCGAACAGCGTGTCGGCGAAGCGGCCCACGCAATTCATAGAACCATCGCGGATCCTCCTCACGGATGTCATCGAGATTTGCGCGGTCCGGGTGAACGAGTTCAACTGCAACGCCCTCAGTCGCAAACGCATCGACCATCTGGGCAATCTGGTACGACTGCGCCTTTTCACTTGGAAACCGCGCATTCGCCACATACAGCCAATCCGGACCTGTCAGACCTCCACTCGGGACGTCAGAACCACCCGGGAAAGGCGAAGCATATTTCAACCAGGGGCGATGGGGAATGGCAGTTTGGGTCCAAAGATCAGTCAGTGCGGTAACTGCATCCGCACGCCCAAACTGTGCCCGCACGTGGCGACGCGCCGCCTCGCCCACTGCCAAGCGCCGCACCGGATCATCTAGCAAACCAAGTAGCGCCGTCGCGAACGCGTGATCGTCACCGACCGGAACAACCATCCCGGTCACTCCTTTGATGATCGTGTCATCAGTTCCAGCCACATCGGTGGAAACTACCGGCACCCCGGACGCGCCCGCCTCAAGGGTGACGAGACTGGTGCCTTCATACCACGATGTCAGCGCGTAAATGTCAGCGGATGCCATCGCCGACGGTGCTTCCGTCCCATCGATCACCCCGGCAAACTTGACGGCATCGCCAATGCCAAGGGCCCGGGCTTCCGACTCAAGCCGCTGTCGCAGCGGTCCGACACCAACAACAATGAACCTTGTTCGCGGCCTGACAGCAATGACCTGGGAGGCCGCGCGCAGGAGCGTCGACAGATCCTTCGATGGCACCAACCGGCACATGGTCAGGACCAAGGCGTCGCCGCCCGTCCCGTCGACCCACGATCGAAAACCATGATTTGGCGCCACATCCGTGAAGCGGTCAAGGTCTACCGCGACTGGTGCCACCATGATCTGGTTGGGGTCAATACCCCAACCAGAATAGATCTTCCGTTCCCGCGTGGTCCCCACCCGCACCGTCTGCGCCTGTCGCACGATCCAGCGGGCAAAGGGGAAAAACAATCGGTGTTCCAACCGTTCACGGCGCCAGAATGGATGCCCGGCGAAGTCGAAATGCACCTGCACATTCAATGGACGGCGAAGAACGCGAGCGATTGCCAGGGCGGCAATACCGGTTGCGAACGGATCCTGTGCCGAGACGACATCAATCCCCTCGCGACGCCCAACGCTGATGCCGATCCGAATCGCATCAGCAATGAACGCGTACCGGTTGACCGACCTCGTCGGGTGCACCACCAATCCGGGCGCGAGATCAATGCGTTCCGGAATGCTCCCACCATCCGGTCCACGCTTGCCGGTCTTGACAATGACATGGAGCGAACCGAGGTTCCGCGCGTAGTCCACGTGTCTCGCAACAGTGTCGCCGAGGACCGGATCTCCCGGTTTGCGGACTAACGAAGTGTCAAGGCTCACCGTCAGGACACGAGGCAACCCCCTCCCCGCGTCGGGAGGGGGGCCGGAGGGGTAGTGGTGACCGACATCGGGCCGGGACGCCCCCCTCTCCGGTCGTAACGGGGGAGGGGGTGTGGGCCCAACCCCCGAAGCGAACGTGTCCGGGGGCGGAATCGTCACGCAACCTCCCGGAAGACAGCCGCCACGCCCGCAGCAAAATCCGCCGTCGACCGAGGCCGCCCATTCCCCGGATGTGTGCTGCCGTGCGTACGACTGCTCCCCATTCCCGCGACGGGAGAGGGGGTTGTGGGGTTCGCAGCCCCACAGGAATCCCGTGGTTGGTCACGCGAGACACCCATTGCCGCATCAAGGGCCATGCGCAAGCCCGTCGCATCCCGAACGCTCACCGTCGTCACGGTATCCGTTTCCATGGCGTACTCCGCAACTGACCTGCGCGAAGTAATTACGACCGGGGCACCCATCGCTAACGCATCCAGAAGCACCAGCGTCCCCGAGCAATCAGATCCAACTGGCGCATCATCATCACTACCCGTCGGGATCACCACGACCCGCGCCGCCGCGTACAAGTCGCGGAGTTCACGAGGTGGCAGGTCGTAGCGGACCGTCACGTTCGGAGGCACCGAAACGCCCTCCATGTTGCGTGGACTGCACACGATGGTGACTGGCCACGAAGCGCCGGTTGCCGCCAAGCACAAGGTTGCATAGTCGCGACCGGCATCGCGACCAGCGGCGAGGACGAACGGAATGCCCCCATCCACCACGGGCGACGCCAAGGCCTGATCAAAGAAGCGAATATCCGTTCCCGACCGTACGACTGGCAACCGTGACACCGGCAAGCCGAGGCGTCGCGAAAGGTAAGCCTGCTGATCTGACGAGACACACACGATTCGATCAGCCATGCGGGCTGCGATCGCGATCAGGCGTGCGCGGATGCCTCCCGCGCGAAGCAGGTTCGTCAGCGTCATGTTCAGCCACACCAGCCTCGGGCGGCGGGACGCCGGGATGAGCCTCGACGCCAGAAGCAACGGCCACCCACCCGTCAGGAAGACCACATCATTGCGCGTGAATTGGGGCAGCACCCTCAGCTGCACCACATCCGGTCCGAGACGCCCGACAAGACCCATCAACGCACGGCCCAGGGGCCCGTATTCCGGTTCGTGGACGTCCACGTGCACCGGGCGTCCCCTATCGGTCAACGACCCCGCCACGGCTTCCAGTCCAGGCCGTGCCTGCAACCAGTTGTAGCCGAACAGGAGCGTGTCGGGATCGCTCATCGCTCCAACTCCCTCGGCGAGGCGACGCTTGCGGGCAGTGAACACATAGAGAAGCCGGATTGAGCGAAGCGTATCTGAATCAGGGGCAATGGGCTCGGGTTGCATCCCCTCATAGTCCTCCAACGACATCCGCAACGCGGTCTGCCCAGTGGTCCAGGCCATGACCCGAAATCACGGCGCCCCGAAGTGCCCTCCCCACGTCATCGCGCTTGGTTGCGGACCATCCCAGAACGGCGCGAAGCCGCTCGCCGAATGTTCGGTCATCCGTTGCAAGCAATTCGTCACCAAACGGGCCGAGGACTGCCCTCGAAGACGGCGCAGTACTGACAACGGGCACACCGCAGGCCGCCGCCTCAAGCACCACCTTGTCGAGGCTTCCCGTCCGGCTCGTGTGGGCCAATACCCACGCCGAACGATATTCCATCGCCATCCGGTCAAACGGAACCGCACCCACAAGCGTCACGCGGTCCGCGACCCCCAGTGAACCTGCCTCGGCTTCAAGGCGTACACGGTACGAAGCGTCGGCGCTGTGCAAGGGTGCCCCAACCACCCGCAACGACCACCGATCAGGCGTGATCGCCGCGAGTTCCCGCAATACGACCTCATGGCGCTTGACCGGCGACAGCCGCCCGGCACTCACCACGAGACCGGGGACCGGGTCGGTAAGGCCATCGGGCGAGTACCGCGCCGTATCTATCCCATGACCGATGCACGCGAGGCGCGCCCGCACGTGAGGGTCAATCGCTCCATCGATCGGGAAACTATCCCGTGTCGGCGTCAGGATACGTTGGACGAGCGGCACGGCCATCCGTAACGCCCGGTCGACATTCCCATGTGCGTACCACAGGACCACTGGTACCCGAAAGATCCGGGCCAGCGGTGCTGCCAACACGGCATAGCGTGGAACCATGTGGATGAACACCGCGCGCGCCCCGGGTAGTGCATGAGCAAGGGACGCCTGCATCGCCAGGAACTGTCCGAGGCGACCCGTACCGGTTTCCTTGCCCATCGTCGCGACACGGACCCCGACCCCATCCCGCGCGCGAAGTCGCCAACCCACCGCCCCAGGGGCACGTTGGGCAATCACATCGACGCCGTCAAAACGCCGTGCAAGTGCCCCGACCCAGTCGCCCACGACCCCCAGGAGGGGATCAGACTGGTCATACGCCTGTGTGACGAAGACGATCCGCCCATTCATCCGGCGTCACTCATCGCGCCCACCGGCGCAGTGGTTGAGGCCAAAGCGGCAAGCGAAGCGTATCTGGTCCGCGGGCATCCCTGCCCGCCCACTCTCCCCTCTCGCCACAATGGGGAGGGGCCAAGCAAAGCGTATTTTCATCAGGGGCGATGGGGTGGGGCTACGGAGGCGGGATCTCTGCTTGCGAATGCAATCAGGCTGGGCGACGCACACCCGCCGCCTCCTCCAGGGTCCTCGCTGTCTGCTCAACCAGTACCGGCCAGCGATACGCCTTCACATCCACGGACGCTTGGCGTCGCATGCGTTCAGAAAGTTCGCGATCCCCAAGCAATCGGGCCATGGCGTGGGCGATGCCTGTGCGGTCATCAACCTCGAACAAGAGCCCGTTCTCCTCGTCACGGATCACTTCCGGATTCCCGCCGACGTTTGAGACCGCCGATGGCGCCCCGGCCCCCATGGCTTCCAACAGGACATGGGACAGGCCTTCATACCGCGTGTTCAGCACGAATGCATCGGCCGCCATCAGGTACCGCTGGGTCTCGGCGTGGGAGATGCCACCCGTGAGGACCACACGACGTGAAAGGCCCTCGCGCTGGATGATCATTTCCAGCCGCTTGCGTTCAGGACCATCCCCAATGATGATCAGCGTCGCCAACGGGGGAAACTTCGGCACAAGCCGGATCATCACGTCCAGGTTTTTCCACGGATACAACCGTGCGACGGTGACGATGAACGGGCCGCTTCGCCCAAGTTCGTACTTTACGGTCGAGCGCGCCTGCAGCCGTTCCGCTTCGCTGGCTACCCGGGTGGTCAGTGCATTCGTGACGACCCGTACCGATGTGCGGTCCACGCCCCATCCTTGCACAAGACCACCCAGGAAGTGACTGGGAACGATCAGCCTGGTTACCCGCCTCGCGAACCACCGGACCATCGCGCGCACGGCCGAAACCTGCCAGCCATACGAACCGGTCTGGAACTCCACGATCCCGTCGTCTGTCAGCTGCAACCGGATGGCGTACTCCCAAGCGTTGTCACCGACAGTCTTGAGGACGACAGGGCGCCGGAGCACCCACGCAAACAGCACCGCCACCATCTCCGGACCGGACAGGCCTTGGACATACAGGCAATCTGCCCGCCAGGCGGTCTTCAGGAGCACCCAAAGCGCCACAAGCAACCGGATTGGCAAGGCCAGCCCCCGGGAAACGCGGTGCACCGAAAATGGCCACGCATCACGGTCAGTCCGCGGATCGTGGCCCGGGGGCGATCCGCCTACCACCGTCACAAGATGGCCACGCGCCTGAAGTTCCTGGGCAATGCGCGGAACGTACGTCGCTGGTCCGCCGATATCCGGCGGAAACAGGTTACTGACGATCACAATCCGCACGAAACACCCTTTTCGTCCACTATCTGGTCCCCATCAAGACCGTCCGGTCCGCAGGCATCCTTGCCCGCCCACTCTCCCCCAGCGTCGCACTTGGTCCACGCTTGATCCCCGGTTCAGTTCGAGGACGGCATCTCCATCGGCCCGTTCTTCAAACCAGTCGCCGTTATCGTGCCCGTGAACCCGTTACGCGCGGCCGCAATCGACGCGACCGTCTGCGGTCCCAGTTCCGCCGCGTGAGGCGAGACGTGAGCCTCACCAGCCGCTGGCGCCGCGATCGAAGTCATGCGCCCGGTCGGCAACGACGGGGGACGGATCTGCTTCTCGATGGCGTCGAACAGGGACCAAGACGGTGTGTCCTTCTGCCAAACAGCGTCACATCCGGCGCAGAGTGGCGCTTCCTTGTACCGCCCCTCCACCTGCAGGGTGCGAAGCTTCACCATCTCCGGCCCGTTCCACACGTCCATCAAGGAGCTTGTCTTCAAGTTGCCAATCACCTGGTCGGCCGTGAAATCGGCGCAGCACGAGGCGACCCGTCCATCCCAGTAGATGGCCAGACTCTTCCACAGCCAGTTGCAGGGATGATAGTTCTCCCCGTACGGCTGCGCCTCCACGACCTCGTTCTCCTGCATCACGCCAGCCCAGCCATGGGGCCAGATCGGATCCCATTCGTCGACCGGAAGGTCAGCGAAGAGGTCCCGCATATGTTGCGGCAGGTTCGGCCCCTTCTGCGTGGCATCGTAAGGAAGGATCACCTGCATCACGGTGTACGGCGTCGGGCGACCGTTCTCACGATACTCCTTCACGAGTGAAAGGAACTGCCGAACGTTTTCGAGAGTGACTTCGTACTTCGCACCCTTGCGCATGATCTCGTACATCGCCTTGTCAGGCCCGTCGAACGAGATTGTCACCTTGGATGCCCCATCTTCCACCAGCATGCGTGCCTGGCTTTCACGGAGGATGGTTGCGTTGGTGTTCACGTGCAAGCGGACGCCCTTCGAGCGACCGTACCGAAGGAGTTCCGGGAGTTTCCGGTGCAGGAGTGGTTCACCACGGAAGAACAGATTGATCTCGAGGGCAAACTTCGAAGCCTCGTCGACGATCTTCCGGTAAAGATCCATGTCGATGTAGCCGGTGTCACCCTTCACAGCATCAAGCGACTGCGGGCACATCGGACAGCGCAGGTTGCAGACGCTTGTCGATTCAAGATGCAGTTTCAGCGGCGGATACGGGAGCGTGGTCGTCCCCCGCATCCAGTGGTACATGAACTGCACCGTACGTGGGTGGATGACCGCCTTGTGGCGACGCCAATTCTTGACGAGTTTGATGGCTTGGTCGACGGTATTCACGGACCGTTCCTCTCTGCGCCGCCGGAACTCCCAATCGCTCACGCATCACAACACACGAGGGGCGAGCGAAGCGTATTTAAATCGGGCGGGGTGGTTGGTGGGAGCGAAGCGTATTTAAATCAGGCGTTGCAGGGAGCGAAGCGTGGGGTGTGGGGGCCATTTCCCCGGAAATCCGGCTGAAACGCCCGCACCGGTTGACGCACTCGATGCCCGAGAACGCGCTCCTGCTCGTGCACCATGCGATTCCGGTAACGGCGGCCCCGCCACCGTGGCACCGCACGCCACCCCATCCCCGCTCCGCAGTACCCGAGAAGAAGCGAAGCGAATTTTAATAAGTGGGGATGGGGTTGGCGGTCGCCGCGGGCATACAAATCAGGCGGGCTTAGCGAAGCATACAAATAAAGGGTGGCGAAGGGGCGGGGTGGTGTGAGAGCGAAGCGAGGGGTGTGAGGATGGCGTCCCCGGGACGTCAGCGACCAGCGTGTGTCAGGGCCGCGATCACCGCATCGGTGACCTGACCCGTCGTCGCCGTGCCACCAAGATCCGGTGTCAGCACGGTACCCGCCTGCGTGACCGCCTCGATCGCCTGCATCAGGAGCCTTGCAGCTTCCGTCTCCCCCAGGAAGTCGAGCATCATCTGGCCTGCCCAGATAGTGCCAAGCGGGTTTGCGATCCCCTTGCCGGCAATGTCCGGTGCCGAACCATGAACCGGTTCAAAGAGCGACGGGTGACGGCGCGTCGGATCGATGTTCGCCGACGGAGGCATCCCCATGCTTCCCTGGATCGCTCCGCCGAGGTCCGTCAGGATGTCGGCAAACAGGTTGCTCGCAACCACGACATCCAGGGACTCCGGATGGGTTACGAACCGTGCCGCCATCGCATCGACCAAGTACCGTTGCGTCGCAATCGCCGGGTATTCCAGGGCGACCTCATCAAAGACGTCATCCCAGAAGACCGCAGAGAACTGCATAGCATTCGACTTGGTCACACTCTGGACACTCTTCCGACCGCGCGTGACTGCGTACTCGAAGGCGTAGCGGATGATCCTTTCGGTACCCATCCGCGTGAAGACGATGTCCTGGATTGCCACCTCATGGGGCGTTCCACGATGCACTCGCCCGCCCACACCCGAATACTCGCCCTCGGTGTTCTCGCGCACGCAGACGAAATCAATGTGTTCCGCACCCTTGCCGACCAACCGGCCCCGCAGTCCTGGCAAGAGACGAACCGGCCGCACGTTGGCGTACTGGTCGAACGCCTTCCTGATCGGAAGGAGCAATCCCCAGAGACTGATGTGGTCCGGTACCGTCGGCCACCCAACCGCACCGAAATAGATCGTCTGGAAGGGTTGGAGAACCTTCGTCCAGTCCGCCGGCATGTACGACCCATGCTCGAAATACCGCGCCGTACTCCAGTCGAACCGCTCGTAGTCAAGACGGAACGTGCCGGTCACGTCCGCAAGGTGGTCAAGGACCCGGACACCCTCGTTGATGACATCGACACCGATCCCATCTCCCGGGATTACGGCAACTGAATAGTGATTCGGCATGGTCAACCTCCGAAGTTCTGGGTCTGAGCTCCTCCCCTCTCCAGTCGCAACCGGGGAGTGGAGAGCGAAGCGTATCTAAATCAGGCGGGGTGGTGGGGCCAAGCGAAGCGTCTACAAATCAAGGGGCGATGGGGCGGGGTTTGGCGGGTTGGGGGTCTCCAGGCGTACGAATGCTGGCGGTCGCATCCAGGGGCAGCCCAAGCGAAGAATATCTAAATCATGCAGGGAGAAGGGGTGAATGAGCCATGCACTCTCCTGTCGCTATGTCGACCAAGCGAAGCGTATCTAAATCTGGCGGCGAGGGGGTGGAGTTGCGGCCCGGATACCCTGCACCTTGCGACGTCCCACAACAAGTACCCACACGGTCGCAGCCCACAGGATGCCGCACACAGCGGCCAACGTGCCGGGCAACCAAGCCGTACCCGCCAGTACCGGCATGGCCCGGGCGAGGTTCGCGACCGCGCGTCGCACCCCCGCTGCCACTGTCTCATCCCCCGCAAGGCGCAGCAGCAGAGTACCGCGCGCTTGGAACGCATTCACATACAGTTCCCCACGGGTGTAGCGGTTTGGGAACCTGGCAAGCGTGGAGACCCGGTTTCCCGCCGTTTCGGACCCACTGGGATACGCTAGCGTCACCAGGTAGGTACGCCCTCGCGAGGCTGGGATTGCCTCGAACCTGACCGGAACCCACGCCTCCTCCGGAGTTCCCGGCCCAACCCTCCACGCAGGCCCGATCGGCAATGCCGAAGCGGCAACGGAAGACTTTCGGACGACCCGACGACGGTCGGGTGCCGGCAGGATAGGTGGCCACACCACACCTGGGAACGCACCATCCGCCACTTCCTCAACCGTGAGCTCAACCATTCCCGGCAAGCCATCCATCTCGGCCGTCAGGACCAGGTCAACCTGCGCAAGCCCGTCCCGGTCAGGAACCACCCACTGCGCAAGTGTCGATGCACCACCCAGTTTCATTTCCAGGGACGCCGCCGATGCCGTTTGGTGGTCAGCCACTACCGATGGCGACTGCCACCACTGCCTCGCCCCGAAGACGACGGCGATAGTGCCAACGCATGCAGCGAGCGCGGCCGCCGTCCACCATCGGGTGTTCACGAAGCCGCCAACGGGACCACCACGATCTTGGTCACACCAGTACTCCCTCCGGCCTCACTACGCGGTCTCGAAGCAAAGTGACTGCATAGGAAGCGAATGGACGTGACCGGGTATGAGAACCGACCGGCATCGCGCCACACCACGCCCGTCGGATGCGTTGTGAAAGTGTGACGCCCTCACGCGACGCGGGTCGTCGCACTTCCCCCGAACCCACCGGCAAGGATGCCTCCAGGCGACGCCAACTTGACGCGAGCCCCGGTCCCACGCCGGCGGTCGCGTCCGGGAGTGGGCGAAGCGCATCGAACTCTGATGGAACGATGGTGGTTGATCGGGGGCGATTTGCGCACCCGGCCACGCCCGCCCCACCTGATGAAAATTCGCTTCGCTTGGCCACGCCGACACCCGAACGGGGCGAGGCGCTGGGCAGGGATGCCCGCGGACCGAATGCGCTTCGCTTTGAACGACTGATCACGTTGGTTTTCCGCCACGCCACCTTCGCCAGTTGGATTGTCCTGCCAGTCGTGGCAACCATCCTGCGCCTGGCATACGTCGCAACGCTTCCCCCGACAAATATCGTCACCTTCGAAGCCGACCCGATCACCTACGACCAGATTGCCAGAAACATCCTGTCGGGTCGAGGCTACTCCGGGGCGTCCTTCTATTACCCGCCGGGTTCCGACACCCTCACATCCTTCTGGGACCCACTCTACCCGTACTTTCTCGCCACGATCTACGCCGTGGCCGGTCAATCCATCCCCGCAGTACGCATCGTCCAGTCGATCATCGGCGGCGTCACCGTTGGACTGATCGCGCACGTCGGAACCCGTCTTGGTAGCACGGGCACTGGCCTGATTGCCTCGGCGTGGGCAACGATCTACCCGTTCTTCTTCTACTACACCGGTCAGTTGCTCACCGAGACCCTGTACATCGGACTGATCCTCGCGACCGTTGCCCTCGGCATCGAGGCAATCCATCGCCGGCACGCCGGGTGGTTTGTCGCCCTTGGCATTGCCGGTGGTCTCGCCTCCCTCGGACGGGCCGAGGCATTCGCGTTCACCATCGCGTACGTGGCGTGGTGTGCCATTCGCAGCGCATCGCAGCCAGCGTCGATGGGGTCCGGTAATGCAGATGCGGGCGGGAACCGATCGCCACGTGAAGGCCAAGATTCCTCGTCCTCGGGCTTCCAAGGCCGCATCTCCAACTCCACCCCACGCCACCTGATGTCCATACGCTTCGCTTCCCGGTGGGTCCCCCTGATCGCAGTCGGATGGTTGGCCATGGCAGTTCCGATCGCTCCGTGGGCAATACGGAACTACCTCACATTTGACCGGCCTATCCTCACTACGACCAAGCTCGGCTACAACTTGTACAAGTACTACCACCCGTTGATGACAGCGGATCAGACGGTCCGGACCGTGCCCTTCCCTGATTTCGGGACGATGACCGAACCCGAACGTGCCGACCTCATGCAACGGATCGGTATCGGGTACATGCTTGAGGATCCGGTGCGAACCGCTACGTTCATGGTGTCGAAGTTCTTCCTGCTCTTCAAGCTGACCCCATCGAACGATGCGACCCGGGGCTACGCGCTTGTCAGTCTCCTGAGTTACGGCATCCTGCTCCCTTTCATGGCCGCCGGGGCCGCACTGGGCCTCTTGCGTGGCAAGGCATGGTGGCCCCTTCTCGGGTATGTCGCTTTCAACATCGCGTCAAAAACCGCGGTGTTTGCGGGAATCCGGTTACGCATGCAGATCGAACCGTTCCTGCTCATCCTCGCCGCCTTCGCGGTCGTTAGGACTGCCGAAGCGGTGCGTGCCAGTCAGGCACCGTGGTTACTTGGTGCGAGGCACCGCCTTGGGTTCGCCTCGCCACCCCGATGAGCGGACAGGCTTCGCCAAGTGCCTACCCCATCCCAGTACGGCGTGCTGAAGGCAGCGCATCTGCTCCAGGCGACGGCGGTGAGGTGCAAGCACCAGGAAGCCACCGGGGACAACCGTCACCATGGCAATTGGCCGGGATCGTGTTCCTGTTCTTTGCCTGTCTCTACGCGTCCACCACCGGGGCCATTGGGTATTCGGTCGATGGCCAGTTCTCATACCGAGTCGCTCGGGACATGGCAAAGCGTGGTGTGGTTGCAGCCTTCGAAAAGGAACGCGACCTCTTGCGCCGGTGGGGCCCGGGCCTGCCTCTGATTGGCGCGCCATTTGTATGGATTGGCGAGCGTATCGCCCGCGTCATGCCCCCCATGGATAGCCTGGTTCTGGCGGACCTTCCGGGCGAACCCGGTCCCTACCTCGTCTTGCTCGTCAACGAACCTCCGATCAGTCGGGACCGCGTCAATGCGCCACTGGACCAATCCTCACTGACCCTCCCAATCCCGGCAGGGACCGGACAGATCACTGCATTGACCCTGGTGTCCTACCTCTCTTTCGCGCGCGACGTCCCGACTGGTACGCCGATCGCAACCGCCACCTTCCTCGATGCCGATCAAAGGGCTGTTGGCGAAGGCATTCCCATCAGGGTCGGCGTTGACACTTCGGAATGGGCATACGACGACCCAGTGCAAGGCCCGCCACTCCATTCGCGGGCCAACGTGGCCGGAATGTGGACCGGCAACCCGGATGCAGGGATCTACCGGATGACTGCCCAGGTTGCCCAACCCCTCCCCATCGCCCCTGATGAAAATACGCTTCGCTTGGCCTTGCGGACACCCGAACGGCGCGAGGCGCTGGGCAGGGATGCCGGCGGACCGGATGCGCTTCGCTTGAGCGATCCGTCATCGAACCAAGCGGGACGGGCAACCGAACAACGCGAATTGCAATCAGGGGCGATGGCGCGAGGTGGAGTGGTCGCATCATCAATCAGGTTCGACGCCATCAACGGGACCGGGCGCCTTCACTTGCGAGCCGTCCTAGTCAATGGCGAACGTGGCACGAGCGCAGTGACCGAAGTCACGAGCGGCTCCTCTGACGATACCGCTGACTGGGTGACTCGAGCCGCCTTCGGGTTTGCAAACGTGATCCCGGGCGCGGCAACCGTCGGGCTTCTCATTCCGATCGCTGGGTGGTACGGAGCATCCCGTCGGACCGCCCTGACCCTCGCAATGATTTTTGGGGGTGCAACCCTCGCCTGGCCCTACGCCCGCTTTGATTTCTCGGAAACCCTTGCCGGCGCGTTCGCCACGGGGGCATTCGCCGCCCGGATCTCATCCATCGAAGCCATTACGACCCGCCGGGCTGTGGTGTTCAACTTGATCGCCGCGCTCGCCGCCGTCGGTGCCGGCATCACCAAGTACACCGCCCTCTGGTTCATCGGCCTGGTTGCGATCGACGCCATCGTGCACCCTGGTCGCATTCCACGGATCGTCACCGCAGTCGCCATTGGACTAACGGCAGCCCTGGTTGGGATCGTCGCCCTGGCCGGTGGCGCGTCAGCGCCCATCCTGATCACCCAATTGTGGGACGGACTGATGCGCGGTTGGCTTGGCTTCCCGCTGTGGGCAGGGCTCGCCAGCCTCGTGCTGTCAAGCGGCAAGGGTCTGTTCTGGTTCGCACCTCCCGTGCTTCTCGCCGGTGCCGGTGCCGTTTCGTTCGTGCGTAGCCACCGACTTCGGGCCTGGATCCCGATCACGGTGACACTCATGTATCTCGCAACCTTTGGCAGCAAGGGTGGGTGGCATGGTGGTGGCTGGGGGCCCCGCTACCTTGTGCCGATGGTCCCCTTCCTCATGCTTCTCTCACTTCCGGTAATCGGCGCGGCAGTCGGGAAGCGAAGCGCATGTACATCAGAGGCGTTGGGGTGGGGCGGCTCCCAATCCGTCCCTCGCAGCGACGAGCGAGGAGAGGCGCGTGGTTGGAGCCGACTAGCCCGGTGGGCGACGATCATGACGGCACTGGCAGGACTGGCAATCCAGACCGAGGTCGTGTTGAAGCACCCCAACGCCTACTCGATCATGTTCCGTGACCACATATCCCCTGAACTTGACGACTACGGAATTGCCATCGGCGGAACATTGGCATCGACGTACGCCGACTACTACCGAATCGAGAAGGCACGGTCAGAACTGGTGTCCCCACCTGGCGCACCAATGGACATCCACGGCAACCCGCTTCCTCAGCGTGGCCTCGGGCATGTCATCGACCGCGACAGTCCCATGGTGCTGAAACTTTGGCCGGAACGTACGGCACGCTTTCGTCTCACGGTCTACGTATGCAACTACGACGGTCTACCCGAAGAGGACCGGTTCCAGAACATGACGGTTGTCGATGCCGCTGACACCCAGTCAGTGATGGTGACGGACTTTGCCCGGGGTGAATACATCACATGGACGGTGGATTCGCGCTTCGGCGACCCAGTCACCATTCTCGCCTACGATTCGGGTTCGGCATTCCCGGTCATTTCCGCTCTCTTCTTTGACCCGGACACCGAGACGAGCGGGCCGGTATCACCCGTCGTGGACCGGGCGACTGGCGGTGACTGGGTCGGCCGATACGGCCGCGACGGTTCACTCCTCTTTGCCTGGGAGATGGGACCCCGCGACATTGGCAAACTCCCGTCCTATATTAATGCAGTCACCGGGGGCGAGCGGGTCTGGGTGGACACTGGCGAGGCCGAGCGTTCGGAGATTGCCATGCTCTATGCACCCGGCTTCAGTCCCTTGCTTGCCCACGCGTGGTTGCTTGGCAATGACCTGATCCACTACCTGCGCCCCGCCGACGCTGCATTGCAGCAACGTGCCCTGGCCTCTCCTCCGTGGCGCTACGTGCATGGATTGGAAGTGCATAGTCCGCATCCCGAGTACGGCCTCGGTATCGACCTGTGGCCTCTTGCGGCGCGCCAGATGTTCGCCTCGCACGCCGGTGTGATGTCCGCGGTCTGGGTCCTTGAGGGGCTGTTTCTCACCGGCCTAGCCATCGCGGCGGGCATGGTGGTCCGTGCGTGGAAACAGAGCGGTCCGATCAATCCCATCGCTTCCGAGCCAGAGTTGGGCAGCGATGTCCGGCTACCACACCTCCAGCCCGAAACCGACAGCGCCATCCCCCACCACCCCTGATGTATGTACGCTTCGCTTGCTACGGGAGAAGGGAGGGACCGCGCGTGATTGCCTTCATGAGATCGCGACTGCCCGGTCCCGCTCAACCGGGCGGGATGGGGTTGAACCTGACTGCCATCGTCCTCGCGGTCTATCTGATGACCGGGGGCGGGCACGGGTACAGCATTGACGGCGCGTTTGCGTTCGAGATGGCCAAGACTGCCTTCCTCGATCCGGATCACCAGTACTTCACCCGGTTCAAGACCGCGTTTGCCAGGTGGGGGATCGGACTGCCGATCATCGGGCAACCATTCATCCTTGCCGGGGCGGCTCTGGGGGCCGTTGCTCCCGAACGCGACGAATTGACCGTCGATGGCCATCGGTTCCGGGTCGAGGAGTGGCCAAGCGTGACGGCCGGGAAGACCGAGACCTTCCCGGTGCCAAGTTCCATCATTCCGGGGTCGCCGGTGACCACGTTCAAGATAGTCAGCTTCCTGGCCAACACGGTCGCGGTGCCAGACGGGACGACGATTGCCGAACTGCGACTCGTCACCGCCACGAACACGGTGGCCATCCCCATTCGCGCCGGAATTGAGACCGCCGAGTGGGCATGGGACCGACCGGATATCCTGGGAACGGTCGCTCACTCACGCGCACCCGTCGCCGGACACTGGATCGGCCAGCCGAGGGGAAACCTTTACGTAGCCTCACTGCCGGTGCCGGTGCCGGTCGCAATCGACCGGTGGGAAATCGCCGGTTCCAGTGGCCTTGGTCAGGCCGGTGCCTTTTCCCTTCGCGCGGTCGCAATCGGCACATCAAAACCGCCGAACATCGCTCCCGTCACGGCGGGGGCTCCAGCACCCGTAACCTGGCACGATGCACGAACCGGCGAGCGATTCTGGTCCGAACGGCAGACTGGCGACTTCTTCGCACACCTCGGGTTCAGCGTCACAAATGCGGTGGTCACCGCCGCTACGGTCTGGGCAGTGCATCGCATCACCCTGAACTTCGGCTACCGCCCGATGGTCGCCCTCATCGTCGGCGCCGCGTTTGGCCTGGGCACCCTCGCGTGGCCGTACGCGAAATACGACTTCGCCGAACCAACCGCGTCACTCGCCCTGGCTTTGGCGTTGCTGGCGATCCACCGGATCTTTCCGCCGAACATCGGTCCAAGCACGAAAACTCCATCGCTGGGGGGTCCAACGTTGATCCCGCCTACCCCCCCACCGGCGCTGGTGGGATTCGCAGACCCTCTACCGCCGCGTCGCAACCTACGCCTGATGGCCTACACGACGATGCTGGCCCTCATCTTCGCGATCGGGGCGAAATACACCGCCATCCTCGGGGGCATCGCGGTGATCACCGAACTTCTCATCTCGTCCCAACCATGGCGTCGTGACCGGCGAAGCGATTTCTTTCTATTTTCCGGGATTGTCGCGTTGCCGGGTGTCGCCGTCGCCACGGCAGCGATCGGTGTCGGCCTCTGGAGCACCGGCGAGACCCCGATTGTCCTCACCTCCGACCTCTCTCGCCTCACCAGTGACTGGCTGTCCCTGCCATTCTGGATAGGCTTCCGGGGCCTAGTCTTCAGTTCGGGGAAAAGCCTCTTCCTCTACGCCCCGTGGCTCCTGCTCGCAATTCCCGGGTCGGTACTCTGGGTCTGGCGCCATCGTTTCTCAGGTTCCGCACTGACGGTGGTGTTTCCAATCGTCACCATATTGCTCTACAGCATGAAACTCGTCTGGCACGGCGGTTCGTGGGGCCCCCGCTACCTGCTCATGACCGTCCCGTGGCTGACACTCGCCACCGCACCGGTCATTGACATCCTCATCACACGTCGTTTCGGGCGCGTGGTCCTGAGCGCGCTCGCCACCGTGTCTGTCGCGATCCAGGTGATCGCCATCGCCAAGCATCCCGAGCAATATCCGGCGATGGTCCGCCGCCATGTCGTGCCCACCATGACGCAGTTCGGCGCACCGTATGGGGGCCAGGACTACTGGGATGCGCGGGAAGGTGACCGGCTCGTCCTGGCACTCCGCGACCCGGATGCGGAAACCGGCCGGTCGCGCAGCCTTGGCTACCTCTGGGGCCTTCCCGATGCCTCGGTGACCATCACCGCGCCGGAGAGCGAGGCGCCGATCCTCCGCGATGTCAATCTGAGCCTGTATGTCATCGACTGGGATCGACAGGGTCGGACGGAAACGATGACGATCACCGACGCGATTGACACGCGCCGGATTGAACTCGACAAGGGACTTGACGAAGGTGTCTGGGTCCGCGCGGTCATACGCATCGACCCGGCCAACCCGGTCACCGTGGCAGTCCGGCAGACCGGACCAGACACCGCGGTCGTCTCGGCAATGGCCTTTGATCCCATCACTCCAGGCATCGCCGGGTCCTCGCGGGAGGTCCGCCTTGATCGGCATACCCGGGGCGAATGGCCCGGCACCTACGGGCGCGATGGATACGCCTTCTTTGGGTTCCGAAGCTTCAACATCGATCAGGCGAAACTGCCTCCGTACGTCAAGGGATACGAACTCCGCCACGTCGGCGACCGTGAACACCCCACCATCCACGTGGAAGTCCCCGAAGACGACCTGCTCGACACCGCAATGCTGTATGCCCCACCGTTCAGTCCCATCCTCGGAAACATCTGGCTGCTCGGCGCCGACGTGTTCCACCTTGTGATTCCATCACGCCCGGACTTCACCCAGGGTGTCCTCCTGCGCCCGCCGTGGTCATGGTTCGGCATCAGTGCGCCGGTCCCACCACACCCGGAATACGGTCTCGGACTTGACTTCTGGCCGAGCATGATCTGGACGGCGCATGCATCACACACTGGCGTGGTTGTCGTATCGGGCATCGTCCTCCTTGGCCTCCAAGTGGTGATCCTCACTTGCACGAACCAGTTGCTAAAGGCACTTAGCGAAGCGGACATACATCAAGGGGCGGCCGGGAGCGAAGCGAGGGCAAGCGAAGCGTCTATAGATCAGGCGGGGTTGGGGAGCGAAGCGAGGGCAAGCGAAGCGTCTATAAATCAGGCGGGGTTGGGGAGCGAAGCGTGGGGGGTTGTCCGTCGCTCCCGCCTGACCGCCATCGGGGTATTGGCGGGAATCCTGATGATCTTCGACTGGCTGCAGGTGCAGGGGTGACCACCGTCCGGGCCGCGGGCATCCTTGCCCGCCCACTCTCCGTCAGCAGCGTAGCGTCGATGCATCAAGGGGCGATGGGGTGGGGAAAACCGGGTCTCGCCTGGATCCCACTCGTCGTTCTGGCCGCGTGGTACCTCTGGGAAGTCGCCGGGCCAGATCGGCTTCCCCAGAACCTTGACCTGATGCTTCAGTACGTGCCGAACGCCGCGCACATTGCCCGCGGCCTGTCGCAGTGGCACATCCCCCTCTGGAACCCATGGCAGGGCGGCGGGATGCCATTCGCGGCCGATCCCGGCACCGGTGCCTGGTACGTCCCGAACTGGCCACTCCTTGCAGGCCTCAATCTCTGGAGTGCCGTCCGGATCTCGATCTGGTCACACCTTGCCATCGCTGTTGCCGGCACGTGGTTCTGCCTTCGGCATGGCGTCCGCGTCGGCCCGGTAGCCGCGATGGCAGGCACAGCCACATTCACCCTGACACCGTGGTTGCCCGGCCTCGCCGGGATGCCGGTCGTACTTACAAGCCTCGCGTGGATGCCGTGGGTTGTCTTCGCCGGTCTGCAACTGGCGACCCTGTCCAGACCATCAGCCCCCCTGATCGGCCTCCTCGCGACATCCACGGCACTCCAACTCGCCAGCGGGTGGCCAGCCGGTGCCTACCTGTCATGGTTGACCATTGGTGGTGCGGTGCTGCTCGGTCATGGACGCGCCAATGACCGATTGACGCATCGCCTGCGCCGCATCGTCCCCGGTTTCGCCGCCACAGGGTTGCTTGCCACCGCCATGTCTGCCGTGGTCCTGTTACCAGGCGCCGAGTTTGTCGCGGAGACCACATACGTCTCCACAAGGCCCCTGGAACGCCTCGCAACCGACGGATACCTGACCCTCCTGTCGTGGCTTCGCCCCTCATCGGGGGTGGGCGCCGTCGAAGGTGGACAGGTCTCAGTCGGGATAGTCGCCCTCTGTCTCGCCATGATTGCACCGGCCATCCTCTGGCGAACGAGCCACCGCGACCGGTTGATCATCTGGGGTGGCTTGGCCGTGGTTTCCATCCTTCTGTCATGGGGTACGAGAACCCCACTCTTCGGGCTTCTCTACACCTGGCTTCCGGGATTTCGCATCCTGTATCTGCCGGCACGCCTCGGAATCATGGGCGCTTTCGCGCTATCGGTACTAGCAGCATCAGTGGTCGACGCCTTGGACCAGCCACCCAGCGCAGGGCGAGACCAGCCCTCTCCACCTCCCCTGATTTACACACGCTTCGCTACCACCTGCGGACTTCTGGCAGTCCTTCCAGTCATGATGATTCTCCAGTTCTGGCATTCAGAGGGGTACGACAACTTCCGTCGCCTCCTCACGAACCTCTGGCGCATCACCGGGACACCCTTCCTCTCCGTCGGTCAGGAGGTCCATGCGTTAGGGTTCGGGCTGGTCGTCCTGGCGATCCTGACTTGGAACCAGCGCCGACACCTCCCACAGGCCGGGGTTCTCTTGGCGATTGCAGTGATCGCCGATCTCGGATCGCTACGACTGATGACCCATACAGAGCCATTCAACCCTGACGCGTGGTACGCACCGGCCTACGCGACTGCACGAACGCTTTCACCTCGAATCGGACACGACCGGTATCTCGGACTGGTCTGGCACGACGATGACCTTCCCCGCCACTTCCTCGGTGACTTTCCGGACTCCACACGAACCGGTCAACTGCCACCGAACCTCGGACTCCTTACGGCTACACGTGACGCACAGGGTTACAACCCGCTCATCCTGCGTACTGCAGCCACCGCCTTCGCGAAGGTTGGCAACGACGACGACCACTGGCTATGGGCCAACCGGTTCGACCCTGCAGGCCTCATGCCCCTTGCCGTCCGCGCAATCGTCATGAGCGGGCAGCGAAGCGCAACCGGTCCGCGGGCATCCCTGCCCGCATCTACATCAGGCGGCGTGGGCGTGGGGTATCAGCACAACGCCCCATCGAGCAATCCGCCGGAAGCGACACGCGATTGGCGGGTGACCACCGTTGACCTCGGGCAGGCCACCGCGGATTGTTGTTCGGAAGTGCCAATCTGGACCGCGACCGGCAACCCGGTACTCACTGGCCACCTCGAGGCGATCACTTTTCTTGGGGAAGGCACCGGGGTTGCGCAGGGGCAGACCGCTGCTGAAATCCGCCTGACCGGACCGGACGGCACAACGGCGACCTACCCACTCCGTGCAGGTATCGAAACCGCCGAATGGGCATGGGACCGCCCCGACGTCCGTTCGGTCGTGAAGCATGGCCAAGCGCCGGTTGCCCTGGTCACCCGCATGGTCAGTGCCGTCGGCGGACGGTTTGACACCTTCGAATACCGATCCACGATCCCGGTCTCACTCCCGGGAGGCATCGCGAGTGCCACGCTGCGGTCGACCATCCCGGGAGTGCGCGTCTACCTGACGCACCTCGCCATGCATCCTCCGGCGGACCGCGAGATATGGGTTCGGGAAGCGTGGGCAAGCGATGCGTCTGTCAATCAGGCGGGGCTGGGGAGCGGAGCGTGGGCAAGCGACGCGTCTATAAATCAGGCGGGGCTGGGGAGCGCAGCGTGGGCAAGCGAAGCGTCTGTAAATCAGGCGGGGCTGGGGAGCGCAGCGTGGGCAAGCGAAGCGTCTGTAAATCAGGCGGGGTCGGGGAGCGCAGCGTGGGGCATGATTGCCATCAGTCCGTCCCGACCACCCGCATCCGGTGACGACCCGCCCTGGCCAGCGTCGCGACTACGCGTTGTCCCGCCCGAGGCTGGAACTGCAACCTGGGTAACCGACGATCCGGAACGTCTGGTCATATCGGCCACCCTTGTTGCCAATGCCACGATCGTCGTCGCAGACAGCGCCTATCCCGGATGGCGCGTCTCGATAGACGGGACCCCGGGTGCGGGAGGCTTCTCTCATAGTGCTTACAGCAAAGCGTCTATAAACCAGGCGGGGTTGGGGAGCGAAGCGTGGGGCAAGGAGCAGGGCATCCGTTCACCCGACGTGCTGTTCGGTCGGCTGGTACCGGTGCCGGCGGGAGACCATCTGATCGAAATGACCTTCAATCCGCCTTCCACGCGCCTCGGCTTGATCGTGAGCAGTGTCGGTGTCATGGTCGCCGCGTTTCTGATCGCCATCCGCCCCTCACCAATGCGCCGTGTCTAACTCCGTGACGCTCGGATCCCAACCTTGCACCGTCGGCAGGGGAACTCACGCGGGTTCAGTGGCCTGCGAAAACCGGGATCGGTCAAAACCGTATCCTGAAAACAAATGACAACTACTGAACACTCTGCCCCGTGGGAACCCCCCTACGACACGTTTTCGACGAAGTGGAACCACTATCCACGCGACGTGATCCCGATGTGGGTTGCGGACATGGACATGCCTCACGCCCAAGTGATCACCGAGGCGGTCATGCGTCGGATGACCGAAAACCGGATTGGGTACCCCGGCTATGGCGGCAAGCGCCTCGCGGAAGCCCTGGTTGCGCGACTGAGCGACCGTCACGGGCTGCACGGTCTTCCTGCGGGGAACGCAATCTTCATGTCATGTGTACCGGGCCTCCACGCCACAGCGCGAGCCCTGGCGTCACCCGGTGACGCGATTGTGGTGCAGACGCCTCTCTATGGTCCGTTCCTCGATGCCATCTCAACGGCACGCCTCCAACGCCAAGACAATCCCCTGGTCCCCGGCCCGAATGGGTACGAGATCGATTTCGATCACCTCGAATCCGTCATCACGCCGGCAACCAAGGTCCTGATGGTCTGCAACCCGCACAATCCGACCGGCCGGGTGTGGCGTCGCGCGGAACTCGAACGACTTGCCGACGTGGTCCTGCGCCATCGCCTCTGGCTAGTCAGCGACGAACTGCACAATGAACTCGTCTTCGACGGCCCGTATATCCCCTTCGCAAGCCTCTCCCACGAACTGGCGATGCGCACGATCACGCTGACCGGCCCGGCCAAGACCTTCAACACCGCCGGTCTGAGCACCGGGATCACGATCAGCCACAACGAGGCGCTGATCAGCCGTGTACGCGCCATCACGCATGGTCTGGTTTCCGGATACCCGAACGTCCTCTCCGAGGCCGCGTGGCTCGCCGCCATCACCACTCCTGAAGGCGATGCGTGGCACCAGGCAACGCTTGCCGACCTCCGTGCGAACCGTGACCAACTGACGGCATTCCTTCACGACCACGCCCCGCGCGTGGCCTATCACCCTTCTGAAGGGACCTATCTGGCGTGGCTTGACGTGCGTGCGTACGACTGGGGCAAGGAGAAGCCGGGTGACTTCCTGCTTGAGCACGCAAAGGTTGGTCTCAGTGATGGCCTCGGCTACTCGCCGACTGGTGCGGGACACGTGCGACTGAACTTCGCGACGACCCGCCCGGTCCTCGACGAGGCATTGAGCCGGCTCAAACCATTCCTCGCCTGACCAGTCCCGGAGGGACACTTGCTGGCAATGATGGCCCGGGCACGATCACGTGACCGGGCCATCACCTTCGTCGGCCAAGCGTTCCACCTGCCATGCCGCTGCCCAGGCAGTCACCGACACCACGAGCAATCCGGCCATGATCAGGGCACCGGAAATCGCAGGCGTGCCATCGGATGCACGCAACCAGTGGATGTCAAGGCTGGCGTCTCCACCGTGCAGCCACAAGCGCGCCAGTCGCACATGTGCCGTGATTCCCGAGAAGTACGGCACCCACGTCGTCGCCAGGTAGGTCGCCCCCAGTGACCAATGGTCCTGCCATCCCCGGCTGAAGTCGACCACGATGGCCAAGGCATTTGCCACGAAGTTCAAAGCCCACGGAAGTCCGATTGCCAGCCACGCGAATGGGTTCCCGCCCATGCCTTCCTTACCCCTCGCTTCGCTCTCACCCCACCCCACCACGTCGCCCCCTTGATTTATATGTTCGTTCCTCACAAAGCCCGCCTGATTTATATGCCTCGCTAAGCCCATCGCCCCAAGGCGAAGCGCATTTTCATCAGGGGCGTTGGGGTGGGGATGAATGACGCCTTGCTTCGCCCGCCCCATCCGCTTCACAATCGCCGCGATGGGGAGATACGCCAACGGTGCGACCCCCACCAAGTACCGCGGGCCCCACGTCGTCTGGGCGCACCACGTTGTCTCGAGGCTTCCGTAATACAGGCACGCAAGTCCAACCATGGCTGCAACCGCAACTGCCGTATCCGGGGCGTCCTCCCAGAGCCAGACGAGCCCCGCAAGACCAACGAACATCATTGGCGCGTGCACGGCGACACCACATCCCGGACTGAACAGAAGCCCGAACCACCCGTACCACGGCTTCGCCAGCAACGACGAGAGGAAGCCTTCTCCGCCATAGCCGAAATCCAGGGCGTGCCCGGTCCGTAACAGGTTGTATCCAAGCGTTAGTGGCAGGGCGGTCGCGCTGCCCGCCACCACGGCAAGCCCTCCCAGGAATGCCCCGCCTGCCAGTCCCGAACGTTGGAACACCACCCAGGCGAGCAGCGCCCACAGTGGCAAGGCGAGCACGAGATATTCGTACCGCGCCGCCCCGGCGAGACCCAGGAGGGCGCCGGCGAGGGCAGCCATTCCGCCCCCCCATCGCCACCCCTCCTGACTTATGTGTGCTTCGCTATTGGCACTGAAACCAGGGCGAAGCGCAGAGACATCGGGCGGAGTGGCGGTGGTGGGCGGAATGGGTTCACTGTTGCCTTGGTCAAACCCAGCGGCGAAGCGTCTTGCAATCAGAGGCGTCGGGTAGGCGGAGACACCACGCAGGTATCCGATCACCGCCAAGGCCGCCCCGGTCAGGACTGCGGGAAGCGCCATGTTGAGAAGAGTGCGCGAGTACGGCCAGACCAATGACGCCGTGGCAACCGCCATTGCCGGCAAGAGCGACGCAGCCCCGCGATACCCGAGTGAACCAGCCATGAGATAGGTGACCATCACGGTCAAGGCGCCGAGGAATGGCCCAAAACCGAGTGTCACGAGGTCTGGTGCACGGCGGGCAAGCGGCCCTTCCCCGGCGATGCGCGGCCCAGGCGCCCCAAGTAACCGCGCGACGGCCTGAAAGGGAGAAATCGCCAGCGACGAAAGCACCGGGTACTTCGACATCAGGCCAGACGCCTCTTCCCCGGGATGATCAGGCCGACGCACGATTCCGACAACCGTGAACGGATAAGGTTCGCCATCGAAGACGGCTAGACGCCCATGTTCCACCAGCCCGACCGCCGCGCCGTGCGCCGTCCATTCGTCAGGTGTCACCAGTTCACCGGACGCCGTCGCCAAAAAGAAGGCAAAGGCACCGCCTAGCACGAGAAGGGGCACCGTGGCCCGATCTCCGGCATTCCCCCTCCGGCGAAGCACGCCGTCATCCGTGATGGGTGATCCGGATTGCCGCACGCTCCCCTCTCCAGTCGCAACGGGGGAGGGCCAAGCGAAGCGTATTTTCATCAGGGGCGATGGGGTGGGGTTGGGAGTGGGGGTCGCACTCTCCACAGCCCCGATGGCCAGTCGTGAAACCACCGCGATGGCTGCAAGCAAGGCGGTCACTCCCCGAACGCGGGGCAAGGTGGCCCACGCATGGTTGAGATCGTCACTGACCCAAAGCGAACCGAGCAAGAGTGCAATCGCACCCACTTCCAGGAACGGAAACGCGAAGCGTCCATCCATCAGGCGGGGTGGGCGTGGGGTCCCGATTGCGGTACCGTTACCTGGAAATACGGTCACCAAGCCATCCGGGCGCGTGTCGCGACGCTGATGAAGCCACCTCGCAGCGACAACGGCGAACCCGCCACCAGCGCCGACGATGATTGCTGGCACAAGCCATGCAAAACTTGCGCCAATCCCGCGTTGGCCAGTCGCAACACTGCCCCCAAACCACCCGGAGAGGACTGCTGCAAGCAGGGCAGTCCACGGGGCCCGCCATGTCCACCGCATCTCACGCATGCGGGTTTTCGCCCCTCACTCCCCGTGCCCGCCCGCCAAGCGTCCGGTACCCCCCTCTCCCGTCGCACCCGGGGAGGGGTTGGCCAAGCGAAGCGTATTTTCATCAGGCGGGGTAGGCGTGGCGCCCGGGTCCACTGACCCGGTCTCCACGACAAGGCCCAAGCGTTCCACGATCCGCTGCAACTGCATGGCAAAGACGTCCTCGCCAAAGTCCCGGCTTCGCGTCAGGGCTCCCGCCCGAAGTCGGGAGGCGAGTGCCGGATCATTCGCAACCTGGACCGTCCTCGCCTTCCAAGCGTCTCGTGTCGTCCAGGTGAACCCGGATATTCCATCCGCCACGATCTCGGGTTGGGCACCCTTTCCGATCACTACTGGCACGCACCCGGCGGCCATCGCTTCCACCGTGGTGATCCCGAAGTGTTCGAACAGGATCGGATCCCGGTTCTCATCGTTACCGAACCCGGTGGCGTGCCAGAAGACCGTGGCACGTTCGTACAGGTCGGCCAGCATGTCCGCCGGCGCGTCAACGTGAAGATGAACCGGCAACCCGGCAGCTAGTGCCCGGCATCTGGCGAGGTACTTCTGATGGCGCGCCTCCGGCATTGATCCACCAACAAGGTGGAGTTCCCAGCCCGGTAGCACGCCATCCCGCACCAATTCACCAAATGTGCGGATCATCTCATCGTGCTTCTTGTTATGGCTTCCCTGGAAGAACCGGCCAACGCCCAGGATGATCCGATCCCGGGACTCCCGTGGCGTGAATTGCGTGACATCGACCGGCGGATAGAGGATGTCGGTCCCGCGCACCGACCAGTACTTCGCCAGCCACGTATCGGTGAACCGGGAAATCGGGAGGACCGCATCGTAGGTCGACAGGTATTCCATCGCCCGCGGATCAGGCAGGCCATGCAGCCTGCGCGAAAGTTCCGGCACCAGGCGTTCGAACAGGAGTTCATAGAGATGGTGTCGCGGATGCCGAACCATCACCCGCGCTACCGCCACCCCCAGTTCACGATAATCGTCGGGGTCAGACGCATCGCCACCATTCTCGTAGGGGCGGTACACCGGTGAAGAGATTGTTACCTCAACCGATCCGGAGACCGTCAAGTGGCCCGGGATGCGTGCATCAATCGTCTGGTAGTTGCCGGGAGTCGTCGCAAC
>Ga0209598_10000234_pt1 | contig 44577 bp, 43 predicted proteins | sample M_140807_EF_Meta_FD_187317 | JGI IMG/M metagenome (GOLD analysis project Ga0209598, IMG submission 187317) | Freshwater microbial communities from Lake Montjoie, Canada to study carbon cycling - M_140807_EF_MetaG (SPAdes) (version 2) | ecosystem: Environmental > Aquatic > Freshwater > Lake...
GTTCGCCGGTGCCAATGAGGCCCGCGGCGCATACCGATTGGCCCCGCCGCTGTCCACCAAAAGCATGCCACTGCGCGACGCGAAGTCCCCTGAAGCCTGCAACTGATAGCCAGACGAAGCCGTGCCGTAGGCCTGACCCGCGCGCGCTGCCGCGGTGGGTAAATAACCGGTGACGGCAATGTACGCACCTGCGAAGGACTGTATCGCTGGGGCCTTGGGCAGGCGCTTATCGGCGTCCGAGTAACGCAGGTTGAAGCCACCGGCGGTGATGTGATCGGCGCGAATGCAGGTTGGGGCGGCGTAGGCCTTCGATCCAGCCTGTGCAATCACCTCCTCGACGTCGTAATCAGTGTTAATCGGGTTCAAGTCGAGTGCGTAATCGCTGCCGTCAACCACCACGCCGATGCCACCGACCACGCGACCGTTCTTGTACAGCGGGAATCCGCCCGGATCGGCCGACAGGCCCAACGGCGAACGGCGCGGCCCGATGCCGAGAGAATCGCCCTTCTGCACCAGATCGCCGCATGGCAGCTGGCTGAACTGCACGCCAAACAGCGGCCCTGAAGGAAAGTTGCGAATCGTCGGGATGAAGTTCTTCTGCACGATAAAGCTCGCCGTACGCGTGCTGAACGCATTGCCAGATGACGACAGATAGGCCCCCGTGACGGCCTTGGCAATGGCGGCCAGAGCATCGCCACCCACTGCACTTGGCAACACCGCATTCTCCAAGCCGAATCCGCCAAACGCCGTACTAGCGACCAAGCCGCTGCGGATGCGTACATCAAACGCATCGCCAGTTCGCCAGACCGCCAGCACGTTGCCGACGCGATCGACGACCGCAATGGTGGCCTTGGTTTGGTTGAGCTGCCGCGCCACCGTTGCGGTGGTCTTAACCAAGCCGTCCACCTCTGTCTGCGAAAGCGCCTGTGGCTCAGCACTCACCGAGTGGCATGCCGCCGACCACGCCGGGGACGCCGCCAAGGCCAGCATCAGCGCCAGACCACCCTTCAGACCGCGACTCATCACGGGCGCGCCCCGGCGGCTGCCGCAGCAACCTTCTGCAAGGGCTTCGCTGGCGAAGCCTCGGGTTTCGCTACCGGAATATGGAAGCCGTGGCACAGGCTGCAATTGGAGACGATCTTGTCGGCCACCGGCTTGGCGCCTGCATGGCAGTCGCGGCAGCCGTCGATAGCCGGCATCAGCACATCGCTCGACTTCTTGGACTCAGTCGCGGCGTGACAGCTCTCGCACTTGGCACTGGTGTGCGCGGCGTGGCTAAACGGCGATTTCGGCATCCACACGTGGGTGGGAGCGATCGCTGCGATCTTCCACTGCGGCAAATCGCGGCCCGGCGTGCCCGCCTTGCCCGGGCCAGCCACGCGACTGACCTCGTGGCAAATCACGCAGCTAGTCTTCTCGAACAGCTCCACCGCAGCGGCGCTGGCCCGACCTTGAGCGCTGCCGCCAGTCCGTACAAAGCTTTGTGGCGCGCGATCCGGCTCGCCAGGGCGCTGGATGGCGATCGTCTTGGTCAGCGGCTCAGGGCCACGTGGCACGCTACCGCTGCTACCGACGAAGCTGTAGAACTCGGCCAAAGTGCTCAGCACCTCGGTCACCGATCCGTGCGGTACTTCACGGTTGGACAGATTGGGTTCCATCTTGAGTGCGTGGCAGCTTTGGCAATGGTCTTTCATATTGACCGGCTTGTAGTCCACGCCGTTAGCGTCGGGCTCGTGGCAATTGGCGCACTTCATCACCACCTTGCCCTCGGGGCTGCTGATGCCCTTCTTGGCGACGTGCACATCATGCGGAAATTTCAGATTGGACGGCTCTGTGAGCTGCCCTTTGGCAGGCAAACGCACGCGCCGCAGCTCGCGAACGCCAGCACCTGGCTCGCCTGACTGAGCGATCTGCACCCGGAAGTTGGGATGCTCGTCGGCGAAATCGCGAACGTTCTGGGTCTCGGTCTTGGCAAAACTCTTTTTGATATCGCCATGACAGTCGGCGCAATCGCGACCGGCGGCGTGCTTGTTTTGCTCCGCCAAGGCAAAAGCGCCCTGGTGGTCAAGGTGACAGGTGGCGCACCGCACATCCAAGCGAGCGTCGTGCACCACTTTACGGTCGACGTGATCACTGACCGCCTTGTGGCAACTCAGGCAATCGGCGTCTTTGACTTGAGCAAAGCCGGCACTGTGGCAAACGCGACAGTCGTTGGCCCAGGGCTGGTGGGCAGACGCCAGCGGGCCGGGATTCCACCAGCGGTCCAGCGCCATCAGCGTGGGCGCCGCCGCTTGATAGTTGCTCAGGTCGGCAAGCTGATAACTGCCGGCCGCATCGCCCTTGGCAAAGTCGGGCGTGGCGTGCGGATCAGGGCGGCGGCCGAGGGTGCGAGCCTCGTCCTGGACAGCCGCGTCGGCGAACATCGCCCCCAGCACCGGCAGATCACGCAGAGCCGCCGCATCGCCGCCGTGCAAGGAAGCCAAAAGCGGCGCAACGAGAAAGACCAGACCGCCCGCCAAAAACAACAGCCACGACAGCAGCCTGCGGCCCGCCATAGGACGCTGCAGCCGGCGGACCTCTAGCGTAATCGGATCTTCAGGCGTGTGACCGCTCATGCTCAGCCCCTGCTCCAGGAGAATGTGCTGCCGTCAAACAGCACGTTGCCGTTGTAATAGAAGAGGACGGCGACGATGTGCGCCGCCAGCAAAGCAATCAGGCCAACCGACAACGGCACGTGAAACATCAGCCATACGTCGGTCCATGCCTTGACCCGCAGGAAGTCGCGCATGCGTTGCAGTTGCGCCTGGCGCTTCACCTGCACCGCGTACAAATCACGCACCGCTTTGTCACCGCGGAGACCGATCGCCTTGAGTGCCTCCACCGCAACGCCGGTCGAACAACGGCCAGGCCCGCCAAAGCGGCCGAACAGTCCATTAACGATGGGCGTGTGCGCCGATGCCTCGACCAGCCGCTTGATGTCGTCGCCCATGTCCTTACACAGATTCCGCGATTCGGCGTCGAGTTCGGCGAGCATCACGCCGTGCTGCTGCAGCGATTTCCCGCCGACCAAACCGCTCATCAGCGAGGGGTTTCGCATGTACACCGTCACACCCCAAATGCCGCTGACAATCACCACCACCATCACGGCGTAGGCCAAGGTGTGAAGGTTGATACCGAACTGGAAACCGGTATGCAAGGTGGCCACCACAAGCAGCGACAAACCCAACCAGATGTGGGCAGACAGCCAGCCCTGAACGGTTCCAAGACTCGAACGGTAGGATCGCTTGCGAGCGCCGAAGAGGATCAGCCAAACGATGAGCAGCGCACCAATGATGCCGAGCGCGTACCCGAGAACGGTACCCCCATAGGCCACCGTCCGCGGGTCGTCCCCGATGTAGGCGATCAGGCTGGCCAACGCGACCAAAGCCGCGAGCTTGAGGTAACGAAACCCCCCAAGACTCAAAACGCTTTCTTGCAACATGGCCTTACCCTGGATGTTCAAAATGCCGGATTTTCTGGACACCGCGCCGACAAAGCTCGCGAGCCTCGTGCGGCTACAACCGACTCAAATCTACCCGATGTGACAGAAAGATTCTGTTACACCCGTAAAAAAGTTCCAAAAAATTTCGCGACCGCAGCGTGGACAGTCGTCGGGCAAATGCCTAGAGTTCGGGCTCACTATCTTCGCCTGACCCCATGCTCCTCTTTATTCTCCTGACCGTCCTCATCGCTTCCGCTGTCGCCTGTGTGCTGTGGTGGACGCTGACGCGCGCTGGACGCCGTGTGCCCGCCAACGATGACTCTGCCGAGTGGGCCGTGATGGTGGCGCGACGTCGAGAGATCGACGAAGACGCCAGTCTCGACCCGGCGCTGCGTGCCACCTTGATCGAGGAGTGGCAATCCCAAGCCGCCGCCCAGCGCAGCGACCCAGCGTCGACCGCACTAACCCGGATTACGGTCCACTCTGCGTGGATACCGGTGGCGGTTGTACTCATCGCGGGTAGCGTTTACGCCTTTATCGGCAACCCCAATGAACCGGCCATGAAGCTGGCGTTTAGGGGTTTCAGCACGCCGTCTGTATTGATTCGGGAAGCTCCGCCGAAAGCAGGCGAGAACCACCCCGGCGGGCAAGGTTCGATCGAAGAGCGCATCGCAGCGCTCGAGGCCAAACTTAAAGAGCAGCCGGACAACCTCGAGGGTTGGGTGATCTTGGCCCGGTCGCGAGGCCTGCAACGCAACTACCCCGAAGCCGTAAAAGCGTTGGAGCAAGCCCTGCGGCTGGCGCCCGGGCACCCTGATCTGCTGGCCGACTTGGCTGACGCGACGGCCATGATGCAAGGCGAAAAGCTGGCAGGTCGGCCGATGGAACTGGTCGCGGAAGCACTCAAGTCCGACCCGAAGCATCAAAAGTCTCTGGCGCTTGCCGCAACGGCAGCGATGCAGGCCGGCGAGCGTGACAACGCTGTCAAGCTCTGGCGAGCCCTGCAAAGCCAGTTCCTGCCGGCGTCGCCCGACTACCAACAGATCGGCAACATCCTCGCGCAACTCGGCGAACAACCGCCCGCCGGCGCTCCCGAACCTGCCGCCTCCGGACCAACCACCGGCGCAAGACCCCAAGCTGCCAGCCCCGCCGACCCGAGCGCCGTGGTGCGCGGCCAAGTGGCGCTCAGTCCAGCAGCGCTCCAGCAGCTCAAAAAGCAGCCGCTCCAGGACGCCGCCGTGCTCTTCATTCTCGCCAAGGCGGTGGACGGCCCGCCGATGCCCTTGGCGGTGCTGCGACTCCCGGTTGCTGATCTGGTGGCCGGCCGCATGCTGCCTTTCCAACTCGACGACACGCAGGCCATGAGTCCGCAATTGCAGCTGTCGAAGTTCCGGCAAGTGTCCGTCGAAGCGCGCATCTCGATGAACGGCAACGCGATCCGCCAGCCCGGTGACTGGTCGGCGGCGAAGTCGCCGGTGACTGTAGGCAAGGAGGCAGTGCCCTTGCAGATCGAGCCTGCCCCGGCCCGCTGATAGGCCTTCCCGCCATGACCGGCCGCACCGACACCCTGCAGATCCGCGACCTGCGGCTGACCCGGGGCCAGAGCACTTTGGCCGAGTCCCTGTCGGTGGACCTGCCCGCAGGTCGCTTCGTCGAACTGGTCGGTCCGAATGGCAGCGGCAAAAGCACGCTGCTGCGAACGCTTGCGGGATTGCAGCCCCGGCTGTCGCTGCATTCGGTCTGGCCGGCCGATGGCGAGATCTTCTTGTTCGAACAGAACCCGGCTTTGCGTGGCGAGTTGCCTGCGGGCGAACACTTGCACGCTGCGCTCGAACCAATGGCCGTACGACTCGGCGCCGATGAGGCTCGCATGGCTCTGCAGCGGGTCGGTCTGCAACGCGCAGCCAACAAGCGAGTCGAGCAGCTCTCTGAGGGCCAGCGGCGGCGATTGGTGCTGGCGGTGATGGCCGCGAGCCAGCGTCGCGTGTGGCTGATTGATGAACCGGTCAACGCGCTGGATGCGGCCGGCATTGCACTGTTCATCGAGCTGCTCAAAGACCATCTGGCGGCTGGCGGCATCGCCGTCGTCGCCACCCACCGCCGGCTGTCCGAACTCGACCCAACACTCGAGCCGCTGTGCCACGCCCGCGTCGAGTTGAGCGGCCGATCGGCGACCCTGCAACCGGTGGCCGCAATCGCCGCGGCAGCTCCGATCGCTACCGGCGCCTTCAGCACCCGAACCAGCCCGACGCCGCTGCGCTGGGCCTTGCGCCGCGAACTGCGCCTGGCCATGGCCGCGCCCCGCGAACTGGTGTGGCCCGGCATCTTCCACTGGATGATCCTGAGCCTGATCCCGTTCGGTATCGGCACCGACCCGCAACAACTGGCTCGCATCGCACCAGGGATGGTGTGGGTCAGCGCCCTGCTGGTGACCCTGCTCTCGGCCAGCCGCCATCTGGAAGCGGATTTCCGCAGCGGCATCCTGTCACAGCTCAAGGCCGTGAGCTTTCCGCTCAGTGCATTGCTGGCTGGCAAGGTCATCGCCCATTGGCTGCTGTTCGGCCTGCCAATGGCGCTCTACAGCGTGCCATTGGCACTGCTCTACAACCTCGACACCGCCGGCATTGCCGCACTGGCGCTGTCGCTGGCGACGGGTACGTTGGCCTTGGGTGCCTTCACCGTGCTGTTTAGCGCTCTGGCGCTGATGGCGCGGCAAGCACAGGTCCTGATCAGCCTGATGAGCTTTCCGGTGTTCGTCCCGGTGCTGATCTTCGGCGTGACGACGGTGACGGCGGCGCAAGCCGACCAGAGTCTGACCGGTCCCCTCGCGACGCTGGTGGGCATCAGCGCGCTGTCGCTGCTGCTGGTGCCGCCGATGGCGCGTCGCGTGCTCGACCTTGCCATCGAGTGATGGCTGGCGATTGTCCGGGCCAAGCCCGCGAGGGACGCTAGAATATGAGTCATGTTGACGTTCCTTAAGCAACTCGGCTCACCGCCGGTTTTTTTTCGCCTGAGCGGGCCGGCCGCCGTATGGCTCGCCCGCGCGGCCATCCTGCTTGCGATTCCCGGTCTGTGGCTGGCGCTGGCGGGCACCCCCACCGATGCCCAGCAGGGCGAGGTGTATCGCATCATCTACCTGCACGTTCCTGCAGCCTGGATGTCGATGTTCCTGTACTCGGTAGCCACGGGCTACGCGGTGCTGTTCTGGATTTGGCGCAGCCCGGTGTCAGCGGTGATGATGCGCGCCCTGCTGCCCACTGGCGCCTGGATGACCGTGGTGGCACTGGTTACCGGATCGCTGTGGGGCAAGCCGACCTGGGGCACCTACTGGGTGTGGGACGCGCGTCTCACCTCGGAGCTCATGCTTCTCTTTATTTACTTGGGATTGATGGCGCTCTCCAGTTTGGTGGAGGACGAACACAAGACCGATCGGGCGCTGGCGCTGTTCACGGTGGTCGGCATGGTCAACATTCCCTTGATCTATTTCTCAGTGGTGTTCTGGAACACCCTCCATCAGGGCATGTCTATAGGTGCACCCGGAGCTGCCCGGATGGCCCCGGAGATGAAGATCACTTTGCTGATATGCACGTTCGCCGTTTGGTTTGCCTGCGCTGCCATTGTTCTAGTGCGTGGCCGTTGGCTGCTTGCACTGCGCGAGGCGCGCGCCAAATGGGTTCGGGAGATCTGACATGACTGCCTTGACCGCCATTGTCATCAGCTACGCCTTAGGCCTGTTCGCGCTGGCGGCTGACGCATGGCAAGCCCGACGGCTCGAGGCCGCTGCTCGCGCCCTCATTGAAGAAGACGCCGCGCCCGAATGATCAAATCGCCCACCCGCCGCAAACGCCTGCTGTGGATCGTTGCTATCGCCGTCGCCGTCGTTGCGACCGCGTGGGGCGTGATTCGGGCCTTCAACGACAATATGGTGTTTTTCTACACCCCGACCCAAGTGCTGGCTGGCGAGGCGCCGTCCGGCCGGTCGGTGCGCATTGGCGGGATGGTTGAGACTGGGAGCGTCCAGCGCGAAGGCCTGACCATCAGCTTCCGCATGACCGACCTCAAACACAGCGTGCCGGTGAGCTACACCGGTGTGTTGCCTGACTTGTTCCGCGAGGGCAAGGGCGCGGTGGCGCAGGGCGAGCTGAAATCTGGCGTGTTCTCCGCCAGCGAGATCCTCGCCAAACACGACGAGAACTACATGCCGCCCAAGCTGGGCAAGGATGCCAAATGATCGCTGAAATCGGACAACTGCTGCTGTCGCTGGCCTTCGCCGCCAGCTTGGTCATCGGCCTTCAGCACTTGTGGGGCTTGCGCCGCGTCGCGGCTCCGGGCGTCGACCTCGCTGCCGCCAATCGCATCCTTGGCACCACGGCGTTCTTGACCTTCGTACTGGTCGCCGCCAGTTTCGGGCTGCTGGCGACCTTGTTCATGGGCAGCGACTTTTCGGTGCTGAATGTCGCCGAGAACTCGAACACACTGCTGCCGCTGCAATATAAATTCGCCGCCACCTGGGGTTCGCACGAAGGCTCGTTCCTGCTGTGGAACCTGATGCTGTGCGGCTGGACCGCAGCCGTGGCACTCGCCTCCAACGCGCTGGCGGCGGGGTATCGCGCTCGAGTACTGACGCTGCTGCTGGTGCTGCAAGCCTTCTTTTTGCTGTTTCTGCTGAGCAGCTCCAATCCCTTCGAGCGCCTCTTGCCGGCGGTGGCTGAGGGCCGCGACCTGAACCCGTTGCTGCAAGACCCGTTCATGGTCATCCACCCGCCGATGCTCTACATGGGCTACGTGGGTTTTGCCGTGGCGTTCGCGTTTGCCGTGGCCGCCTTGATGGAGGGGCGCCTCGACCCGACCTGGGCGCGCTGGAGCCGGCCGTGGGCCAACGCCGCGTGGTCGTTTTTGACCATTGGCATTCTGCTTGGATCGTGGTGGGCCTACCGCGAACTCGGCTGGGGTGGCTGGTGGTTCTGGGATCCGGTCGAGAATGCCTCGCTGATGCCTTGGCTGGCCGGCACCGCGCTGATCCACTCGCTGGCGGTCACCGATAAACGCGATGCGCTGAAGAGCTGGACCATCCTGCTGTCACTGGTGGCGTTCGCACTGTCGCTGCTCGGCACCTTCCTGGTTCGCTCCGGTGTGCTTACCTCGGTGCATGCCTTTGCCACCGACCCCAAGCGCGGAATCTTCATCCTGTCGATGCTCATGCTCATCGTGGGCGCCTCGCTGGTGCTTTACGCGTTGCGCACGCGCGACATTGGCCTCGGCGGGCGCTTTGGAAAGGTCTCGCGCGAGAGCTTTTTGCTCGCCAACAACGTGCTGATGAGCGCCGCATTGGGCGCGGTGATGCTCGGCACGCTCTATCCGCTTTTCGCCGAGGTGCTCAGCGGTCGCAAGATGTCCGTCGGACCGCCCTACTTCGAGGCGGTGTTCGTGCCGCTGCTGTTGCCTGCCGCCTACCTCATGGCGGTCGCGCCGAATCTACGCTGGAAAGAGTCGACACTGCCTGCAGTGTTGCGGCCGATGCTACTGCCCACGCTGGCGGCGCTGTTGCTCGCCACTGCGGCGGTGCTGTGGCTCGGACCGTTCAAGTGGCTGACTGTGCTAGGCCTCACCGGCGCGCTGATCCTCGCCTGGGGCACCGCCGACCACGCCCGCCGGCAACTGGCGAAGCTGTCCACCAATGGCGATAGCGGATCGTTGGGAGCCAGGGCCGGCAAACTGGGTGCGAGCTACTGGGGCATGGTCATTGCGCACCTTGGCGTCGCGGCCTTCGTCGCCGGCGTCAGCATGGTCAAATCGTACGAGTTTGAGCGCGACCTGGTGATGAAGCCCGCCGAGACCGTGCAGGTCGGCAGCAATCGCATCACCTTCATCGGCGTCGATCAGGGCAGCGGGCCTAATTACGTGACCCAACACGGGGTGTTCGAGCTCACCGAGGGTGAGGGCAAAGTCATCTACTTGATGGAGCCGCAAAAGCGCATGTACCAAGCCGGCCGGCAGGTCATGACCGAAGCCGCGATCGACTACGGCATGTTCCGTGACGTGTATGTCTCGCTGGGTGAACCGGTCGAACCGAAGCCCGGCGAGGCCGCCAGCGACCAAGGCTGGAGTGTGCGCATCTACGTCAAGCCGTTCATGGCCTGGGTCTGGATCGCCTGCCTCATGATGGCCATCGGTGGCGGCACCACCCTGTTCGACCGGCGCTACCGCCTGCGTCGCGCCGCTGCGCCGGCCGCCGATGCAGCATCGGCTTCGTCGCCCGCGCAGGCCTGAGCATGGGCGGACGCTTGCGCATCATCCTGCCGCTGCTGGTGCTCATTGCACTGGCAGTGGTCTTCGTGATTGGCCTGCAGCACGACCCGCGCAAGCTGCCCTCAGTGCTGGTTGACAAGCCGGCACCGGCCTTCAGCCTGCCGGCTCTGAGTGAGGGCCAGACCGTGGTCACCCCGGACGCACTCAAAGGCAAGGTCTGGCTGATGAACGTGTTCGCCAGCTGGTGCGGCGCCTGTGTCGCCGAGCACCCATTGCTGCTCGCCATCGCGGCCAAAAACGCCGTGCCGCTGGTCGGCCTGGCCTACAAGGACGAGCCCGCCGACACCCGCGAATGGCTGGCGCAGCGTGGCAATCCTTACACGCAGATCGCCATCGACCGCAACGGTCTGGTCGGCATCGATTACGGGGTCTACGGCGTGCCGGAGACCTTCGTCATCGACGGCGCCGGCGTCATCCGTTACAAACAGGTCGGACCGGTCGACGAGGCATTCTTTACCGAGCACGTGGCACCGCTGCTAGCCCAGGAGGCACACTGACATGGCCACCGATGTGACTTCCAGCGACACCGCCGCGGCTGCCAACGGACTGCCACCAGGCACCGACCTCGTGCGGCTCAAGGACATCGCCAGCGACTTGCGCTGCTTGGTCTGCCAAAACCAGACGATTGCCGATTCCAACGCCGGACTGGCCGTCGACTTGCGCAATCAGGTCGCCAAGCTGATGAGCCAGGGCAAAACCGATACCGAGATCAAACAGTACATGGTCGATCGCTATGGCGAATTCGTGCTGTACGACCCGCCGTTTTCGGTCAGCAACGCACTGCTGTGGGTCGGACCGTTCATCCTGGTGGTCGCGGGCGTGTGGATCACCCGCCGCATGATCGCAGCGCGCGCCCAAGTGCCCGATGTTCCGGAACTTAGCGAAGCCCAGCGCGCCGCGGTCGAGGCGCGGTACCGGCAAGGGCAGTAACGCCGCCAGCCCTAGAGCTGGCGCCCACCAAGCCGCACCAGACGCTTATTTGTCGGTCATCACCCAGACGCCGTCCCACTCGCCTTCGGGTGGATGCGCCTTCATCAGCTCGCAACGCTCGATGTAGGTGCCGGTGAGTTTGTCCTTGGGATTGAGCGACAGCGCTTTCTGAAAAGAGGCGATGGCGGTGTCCCAGTTGCCGGCACGGTAGCGTGACAGGCCTTCGGTGAAGTTACCCAGCACATCCATCATGTTGGGGAAGCTCGCGGACGTGTGGTAATCCAGCACCTCGTAGATGCTCACGGGCTGGGTCTTGCCCTTCACCACCACCAGATCGACCTCGCGCATGCGGTAGATGCCGCGCAGCTTGGCCTGCGTGAACTCGCTGATCAGGATCTTCGCCGAGTACTGCTTGCACGCGGACTCCAGACGCGCGGCCAGGTTCACGCCGTCACCGATCACGGTGTAGTCCATACGCTTCTTGGAGCCGATGTTTCCGCTCACCACGATGTCGGTGTTGAGCCCAATACCGATGTTGACCGGGAGCTTGCCCTCGGCTTCGCGCTCGGTGTTCCACGTTTGCAGTTCGCTGATCATGGCCACCGCCGCCCGTACCGCACGGTCTTCGTCGTCGTCGTGCGCCAGCGGGATGCCGAAGGCCGCCATGATGGCGTCGCCGATGAACTTGTCGAGCATCCCGCCCTCACGGGTGATGCAATCGACCATGATCTCGAAGTATTCGTTGAGCAGGGTCACGGTCGCCTGCGGGCCCAGCGCCTCGGTGAGCGTAGTGAAGCCACGGATGTCGGAGAACAACAGCGTCGCGTTGACGCTTTGGCCGCCCATCGCCTCGCCGCCCTTCGACAGCAACTGGTCGGCGATCGCCGGATCGACGTAGCGCGACATCGTCGACTTCATCCGCTTCTCGGACGAGATGTCTTCGAACATGAACATGCTGCCGAGGTGCTCGCCCTCGGTGTTGGAGAGCGGCAGGATGGTGCTGTTGACCGACACCGTCTCGCCGACCACCGTCATCTCGGCGTCCATCGTGATGTCCGGCGTCGGGTCGTCGGCCAGTTTGCGGATCTTGTCCATGATCCAAGCGTTGGCCTCGTTGAACAACACCTCCGCCTTGGTACCAATGATCTCCTCGACCCGCAGACGCAGGATCTTGGCACCCGCCGTGTTACAGGTGACGATGCGCCCTTCGTCGTCGAGCGTGATCACGCCGTTGCTCATCGATTCGAGCATCGACTCGTTGTAGTTCTTCATGTTCTGCACGTCGGCAAACAGGCTGGCGTTTTCCAGCGAGATAGCGATCTGTGCAGTAAACGCCTTGAGGCGCGACTCGTCCTCAAGCGTGAATACGCCATTCTTTTTGTTCAGCACCTGGGTGACGCCGATCACCTTGCCCTTCTGGTTGATGATCGGCACGCAGAGGATGCTGCGGGTGAAGAAGCCGGATTTCTTGTCGAAGGCCGGGTTGAAGCGCAGATCGGCGTACGCGTGCGGGATGTTGATGGTCTTGCCGCTGCTAAACACTGCGCCGGCGATGCCCGCCGTGTTGGGCAGGCGGATCTGCAGCGAGCCGAGCCCCTGTCCCACCTGCGACCACAGCGTCTGGGTCTTTTCGTCGTTTAGAAACAAGGTGCTGCGCTCGGCATTGAGCATGCGCGTCGCTTCGGCCATCACCTTGTTGAGCAGCGAGTCGATCTTGATGTCGGAGGTGAGGTCGCTCACCACCTCCAAGAACTCCAGTTCCTGCTCGCGGATCTTTTTCATCCGCTCGACCAGCGCCATGCTCTCCAGACCCAAGGCACCTTGGGTGGTGATGGCGGCGAGCAACTCCTGGTCTTCCTTGCTGAATTTTCCGTCCTTCTTGTTCAGCGCCTGCGCAACGCCAATCAACTCACCCTTGGCGTTGCGGATCGGTACGCAAAGGATGCTGTGCGTGGTGTAGCCGGTGCGCTGGTCAACCGAGCTGTCGAAGCGCTTGTCCTTGTAGGCATCGTGAATGATCGCTGGCTCGCCCTTTTGATAGACCCAGCCGGCCACGCCGCGATCGTTCATCAGCCGAATCTCTTGGCTGAGATTGCCTTGCGCCACCCGCGAGTACAGCTCGTTGGTACCGGGATCGTTCAGGAACAGCGTGCTACGGTCGGCGCCCAGTTGCTCGGTGCTCACCTCGACCAGAAGGTTCAGGATGTCGTCGAGCGAATCCAGCGCCGCGACCTTTTCGGAAATCGAGAGCAAGAGACGCAGGAGGCTCTCTTGCCAGGTCTTGCCGACCATGGCAACCGAATAAGCGGACGCTTTGGCCGGTTTTTTGGCCCTTGAAGCGCGAGTGGCGGGCTTGGCGACGGTCATTGCTTGGGGTTCTCCATCGAGTCACGCATGGTCTGGATGGTCGAGCGCAGCTGCACGTTCTCGGCCTCCAGACGTTGTACCGCCGCTTGAACGCGTTGATTAAGCTCACCGCGTTCAGTGTCCAGTTTGTCCCGCATGGCTTGCGCGATCTCTCGCATCTGCGCCAATTCAGCGGCAAACCGCTGAGTGGTTGCCTGCACCGCCTCGTCCGTGGCGCGATGCGCCTGCTCCAACGCGTCGCGCAGTGCCTGAACGGTGTCTTTCATCTGCCGCATCTCATCGGCTTGCGCTTGCACCGCTTCTTGAACGTGTACCGCCTCGAGCCGTCGCTGCTCTTCAAGCGAATCGCGCATGGCGGCGATCGTCGCTTTCATCTGCGCGATTTCGCGGTCGTGCAAGAATTGCACATCGTCTTGAGCAGTCACGGCGGTTGTCGACACGGTGTGTGATGGGGCAGCGGAGTGCTTAGTCCAGATGGTACACAAGCCCGGTAGCGTGGCGATGTCTGTTTTGCGCTGCCGCGCACCGGTCACGCAACGAATGCAGCGTCGGCTGTGGGAGACTAGCGCTCGTTTTTGTTCGCCCACCCCGGAGACCCATGAGCACTGACCTGTTCTCGCCGCTGCGCCTCGGCGCCTTGCAGCTGCCCAATCGCATCGTCATGGCGCCACTGACCCGCTGCCGTGCCAACCGCGACAACGCAGTCACCCCGCTGACAGCCCTCTATTACGCACAGCGCGCCAGTGCCGGCCTGATCATCTCCGAAGCGACGCAGATCGTGCCAGAGGGTCAGGGCTACATCCTGACGCCCGGCATCCACAGTCCGGCCCAGATCAACGGCTGGACTGTGGTGACCGAAGCGGTTCATGCCGCCGGCGGCCGGATGTTTCTGCAACTGTGGCACGTCGGCCGCATCTCGCATGCGAGCTTCCAGCCGGGCGGCGTAGCGCCAGTGGCGCCGTCGGCCATCGCTGCTGATGGCCAAGCCTACACCTTCGATGGATTTCAGCCGCTGCCGGTGCCGCGAGCGCTCGAACTCGCCGAGATTCCGCCGCTGGTCGAGGCCTACGCCCAAGCGGCGCGCAACGCGCTTGCCGCCGGTTTTGACGGTGTCGAGATTCACGCCGCCAACGGTTACCTGCTCGACCAGTTCCTGCGCGACAAAACGAACCATCGCACCGATGCGTACGGCGGCACGATCGCCAACCGCGTGCGTTTGCTGGACGAAGTGGTCAGTGCGGTTACAGCAGTGGCCGGCGAAGGCCGCGTGGGCGTGCGCATCTCGCCGGAGAACACGTTCAACGATATTGACGACAGCGACCCGCAAGCGCTGTTCTCGGCAGTGGCCGCCATGCTCAAAGGGCGCGTCGAGTATCTGCACGTGGTTGAGGGCGAAGACCGCAACGACCTGGCGCAAGCGCGCGTCGATTACGCCAAGCTGCGTTCGGCGTTTGGTGGCACCTACATGGCGTGTTGCAACTACACGCCCGACAAGGCCGCAGCGGCTCTGCGTGGCGGTCGCGCCGATCTGGTGGCTTTTGGTCGGCCGTTCATCGCCAATCCCGATCTGGTCACGCGGGTCCGGCTCGGCATTGCCCTGGCCGGCGGCGACGCGGCGAGCTACTACGGTGGCAACGAGGCCGGTTACACCGACTACCCGACGGCTACGACCCTGTCAAACTAGCGCCTCGGGGTAGAGCCTCAGTCTTCCTCGGCTGGGATTGGCTCAGGCGCGTAACCCGTCTCCCAGTCCGGCAAGCCCGCCTTGGCCAGCTGCGGATCGGGCCGAGGATGGTTGACTGGGAGGGTGCGGACCTCATTGCTGGTGTCAACACCGCCGCGCCGCCAGAACTCCGGCCAGTCAGCCTTCATGCTGACTCCGTACAGTGGTTTGTAGGTGCCCTTGTGGCACGTCGCACAGGCAACCTTAGGGCCATCACCCTCGGGGCTCAACCGATATTCCGGGAACAAGGGCTTTAGCGGAACCAGGTAGTTGATGTTGAGGCTGCGCACCATGCGCAAGCCATACCAAGCCGTGACGCGCTGCGGTGAACTCTGTTCCCATCGCGCGAGGGCCCGGGTGTTGTGGCAATAATCACAGTTCACACCCAAGGACTTCGCCATGTAGATCATCAACGCGTAGGTGTGCTCAGCCTTTTTCACTGAGGTTGGGTTGCTGCCCGCCAGCGGCCTCGTGCCCTGAACGCGAACATTTGCATCGGGCGTGGTGAGGTAGGTGGTCAGGGGGTCGTACGGCAAAGAGGTATTGCCATTGGTCGCAACGCCCGCCGTGTCCTGGCCGTCGCGGTTGCCCAGCATTCGCGCCTTCTGCGGCGCCGCAGAGAACCAGTCCCCGCTGGGTACGTGTTGGCCACGGTGGCAAGTCCAGCAAGTCACGCCCGTAGAACCCACATGCTGGGTCCACTCATTGTTGATTGTTCGAGTCATCTGCAGCATGCGCCGCGCGACGACCTTGGTGTACTTCTCATCCGACGCCATGTTCTGCGTGTTGTGGCAATAGACGCAGCCTTCTTCGGGCGCGACCCAAGCCACGAATCCAGCCATCACCCGCGAGAGTTCGTTGACGCTCAAATCTTTAAGAACCTGGATGTTCTTGTAGCGCTCGGTGATCGTCGGCTGCCCGATGATCGGCGGGTCGGCAGGGTCTTCGGCTTCGGGGATGGCATTAAGAGGCTTGAGCGCTTCCAGTGCTGCGGGCTTGTACATCAGCGCCATGCCTGTACCTCGATGACCGCGCTGCACTGCCTGCGTCGAGTCAGTGATCATGAAAGCGAAGAACAGAACGCCTGCAAGGCCGGCGGCCAAGACGGCAAAGATGCGCATCATCGAACCTCCCCCCAAGCACCGCGCCGCCATTCGAAAGCAAACAACGGAGGACACGACACCCGACCCCATCCTCGAACGGCGGACGCCGCCCGACCATGAGTGTCACTTTACTCTGACTATCATTAATGTCTATAAAAAATGACATTCAGAATGAACTGTGGGCCTCGACATCGAGGCCCACAGGGAGAAACGTTTAGCGCGTTGAAAAGCGTCAGGCTTTTTTGACCGCCTTGAAATTTTTGCACCAGCCACCAGAGGGTGTGTAGCGCTCAAAAAACGAACACTCGCCGTATTCATCTCCGGCCTTACCACCCCAGAGTTGGCACTTATTGCACTGCTGCTCGGCTGTCCAACGCTTGTACTTGGCCTTGTCGACTTCTTCTGTATGCAGCTTAAACCCCATCGACTTGGCGTAGGGATCGGATTCGGACAGTTTTTCCGTCGTCGCATGAGCGACTTGCGGCAGCACGGTCGCCGCGGCGACACCGGCCACTGCCCGGATCATGAAGGTTCTGCGGGATTGCTTCATCGAATGCTCCTGATGGATGTAAGAATCTGAAACTGTGCTCCTGAGTCCGACAGCGCATTGTCGCTACGACGAACCAGTCGCACGTGGTGGGTCTCGACCGAACGACTGACGCGCATCCCCTCAGCACCAAAACTCATCGCAAACGCGGCGAGTTCCGGGCCTTCGATCAGCTTTCGGGACGCCGTCCAATAAAATCCTTGAGCCGTACCTGGAAACGCCTCGAGGTTGATGCGGGGATCCTGGCAGTTCACTTCACTGATGGTTGCCAGCTCACGCAGATTCGGCAAACGCCAATCGGCGTAAAACAGATCACCCCGCTCGTTGACCTCGCGCACATACGACTCGGCGGCCGTCCAATCGAATTCGGCGGCCTTATCAACGCAAGACCCACTCTGCCAAGACTGTCCGGCCGAGCATCGCGACCAGGTCAGTCCCGTTCGCCGGTCGGTCAGGGTGCCGTCGCCGTGGTCTGCGAAATCCTGCATCGACGAATTCGGGACGAACTGGTCGACGCAGGACTGCGCGTGTACAGCGACAGCCGGCAACATAGCTGCCATAACAACCGGCAGCCACACCGACTTACTTGGTGTCAAAACCAATGCCGGACGGCTTCGACGGGAAACCCTTGCCGTACTTAACAGGAACCGGCTTGGTCTGCAGTGAAGCCAGTCCCGGCTGGATCGGCAAGCCGCGGTGAAGGTTCATGGCGTAGGCATACATCGCCGTCATGTCCTCACTTTCGAGCGCCAGCGCTTTACCCCCTTGCGGATTCTGGATGCACCAGTTGACCATTTCGCCCCACTGCACAACCCGGTTCATGTTTTGGATGTACTTGGGGAAGGTCTGCGGGTTAGAGGCGCCGGCATCCGGGTGGCAATTTCCGCAAGCCAGACCGTTGCCAGACATCTCGGGGTTGCTACCGTGCCAGAGGTTGTAGCCCTGCTCCACCAGCTCGAGCAACTTGGCTTGCTGTTTGTCCAGCTCTGCCTTGTCGAAGGGATCACGGGCCTGCGCGTTGCCGGCCGCCAAGGCGGCGAAGACAACCACAGGGAGGGCGATGACGAGCGTAGGCTTGAATGTCGCTTTCATATCTGTCTCCCGATTAGGCCTTGAGGCCCTTTTTGAGGAATGGGGTCAATGAATCGGCGAACGGCTGATACTCGACCAACTTGTCGCCACCCGCCTTGACGTTGACGGCCAGGGTGCCCATGCCATCAGCCTCATTACCCGGATCGGCACGGTTCATCTGCGAGCCCGGATACGCCAGCTTGACCGGCGGATACGGCCACGGCCAAGACGTGCTCATGGCGCCGATCGAAGTCATGTTGCCGACCTTGTTGTACAGCGTCTGGTGAACGTGCCCGTGGATCGAGGTGAAGTTCTCGAACTTGGAGAGAATCTCGCGGATCTGCGGCCCATCGACAGTCTGGAAGTTCCAGCGCGGGTAGTAGTCCCACAGCGGCGAGTGAGTGAAGGTGACGATAGGCGTGTCCGGAGACAGCTTCGCGACGTCTTTCTTGAGCCACTCAAGCTGCTTCTCACCAACGCCCCAGAGGCCGCCGATCGGCCCCTCGAGCATCTCCATGGCTGCCATCCGCTCACGCGGGGACATCTGTTTGGCGGTCCAGAAATCCGGCACCAGGATGGAGTTCATGCCGATGAAGTGCACGCCCTTGTGGTCGAACGACCAGTGGTCCTGACCGAACATGCCTTTCCACGCAGCGCCCATATCGACATACCAGTCGTGCTCGCCAGGAATGATGACCAGTTTGGTGTCGAGTGCGGCGAGCAACTTCTTGCCCTTGGCAAGCTGATCTTCCGTGCCGTTCTGGGCGACGTCGCCGCCGTAGAGCACGAAATCCGGCTTCACCGCCATGTTGTTGACCTGCTCGATGGCATCCTCGAGCTGACGGTCGAACTTGTGGTCCTCGCCGCTATACAGGTGCGAATCGGTGATCATGGCGAAGCGGAACGGGGCAACTTTCTTGCCCGGTTGTGCGTGCGCAAGATCGAATACCCCAAGGTTGATGCCTGCAGCGCTGCCGACGATGGTCGACAACCCGGCTTTGCCGGTGAGCTGAAGGAACTCGCGTCTATCCTTCTTGTGATCCATAACTCCTCCTCCGTTTTTTGTCGTTGTGCAGCCAGTGCGCCACGTGTGTATAGAACGGCATCGGGTTGTTTTAGGGTGTCTATCCGCCAGCCAATTCCGCAGCACGTTCAAAAATAGGGCATGAATTTCATATTGTCTATAAGAGATTAAATCTAAAAGATTCTTGAAATCTTCTAGGGTATTGGGTGCACCGAAGGTGCGCCGGGGCTCAGTCGAGCTTGGCTGGAGTACGCCGACGTCGAGCCGGCGCAGACGGGGCGGACACCCCGCCCGTTTGAGCCCCATCACCGGTGGCCGCGGGCTTGCGGGTGCGGGCCCGCGTCCTGGCCGGCTTGCTGGATGGGGTGTCGTGGGGTTTTGGCTCGACGGCAGCCACGGCCGTTGCCTCTGGGCGGGGTTGAGCGACATCATCGAGGCTGAGTCGGACTGCCCCAGCAGCCTCGTCGACACTCTCGGCCGCCGCGCGAACCTTGGTCTCGATCTCGTCACGCAGTCGCTGCAACTCGGTCAGCTCGACCTCGCGATCGATCTCCTCGCGCATCCGCTCAACGTACCGGCGGGCGCGACCGATCCACCGCCCGACGTCGCGCGCCACCCGCGGTAAGCGCTCGGGGCCGAGCACCAGCAGCGCAACCACGCCGATCACGACGAGTTCGCCGAAACCGATGTCGAACATGGTCAGGCCGGCGGTGGGTGCTGGCGGGAGCCGCTCGGCGCAGACTGGGCATCAGCGCCGCCGATACGTTTGACCGACGCATCGTCAGTTGACGTTTGCTCAGGCTCTCCCTCGCGGACGCCTTTCTTGAAGCCCTTCACCGCTTCGCCGAGGTCGGTTCCCACACCCTTGAGCTTCTTGGTGCCGAACACAAGTACGACGAGCAGAAGAACGACGAGCCAGTGCCAGATACTGAACGAACCCATAACACCCCCAGACAATGTGGGCCCTCCGCCGATGCTTACCCGGGGCGGACCGGCCATAGAGCCAACCAGCTCCTACACTACCAGCAGTCGCGGTGTTTTCAACCCGCCCCACCCCAAAACAAAAAGCCCGCTGATCGATGATCAACGGGCTGCTGTTGGTTGCGGGGGCAGGACTTGAACCTGCGACCTTCGGGTTATGAGCCCGACGAGCTGCCAACTGCTCCACCCCGCGTCTGAGATTCGAGAGTCTATCTGATTCGACCGAAGAACTCCAGACCTGGGGGCCAGGCTATCGACAACTGCGGTCGACTCGCCTATTGTCTAGGACAAATCCTTGGAGAGACCGGCATGACCAGCCACACCCTTTTTTTCATCTGCAGCATCGCGGCGTTCAACGGACTGGTGTTGTGGGTCCACTTCGAGTGTGAAGCAGCGCGCCTGCGCCGCATCATCAGCGAGCGCCATCACTAAGCCTCAGGCCCGAATCCAATCGACTAAGGGCTGCCAGTTCTCAAGCTCGCGCCGGGTGCGGCTGGGCGCGAGGTCGAACAGCGTTTTTCCCTCTGCCGCCGCCGCTGGGTAGATCTGCGTATCGCGCAGATAGGTGAGCACCGGCAACTCGAAGTGTGAGAGGAACCGCTCCAACATAGCGGCGGTGCGCGTGCGCGGGTCGACTCGCATCGCAACCAGCGCAACGAAGGTCTTTTGCTTACGCACAGCCTTCTCCTCGACCACCAAGCGCAAAAATTCCTCCGTTGCAGCCATGTCGAACAGCGACGGCTGTACCGGCACCAGAACCTTGTCAGCCTGCTTCAGCGCCTCGCTCAAGCCTTTGCCATGAATCCCCGCCGGCGCATCGATGACCAACGCGGTCGAGCCCTTTGGGCGACCTTTGTCCCAACCGTCGCGGGCATCGAAGCCACTGATGTGCGGCAAATGTTCGGCGCGAAAATCCAGCCAGGCCATCGCCGACTGCTGACGATCGAGGTCGCCGATGACCACTCGCTCGCCCTCGCGAGCCAGATAGCCGGCAACGTTGGTCGACAAGGTGGTCTTGCCGGCACCGCCCTTGGGATTCACCACCAAAATGCTGCGCATCCGCAATCTCCTCTGTGCGGGCCGCGCCCGCGTTTAAATGTCCCGCCGATCAAGCAGCGCCTGCGCCAGCGTGCCGCTGTCGACGAACTCGAGCTCGCCGCCCACCGGTAAGCCACGGGCGATACGGGTCAGCCGAACGCCGCGGTCTGCCAGCCAAGCTCCAATGTACTGGGATGTCGCCTCGCCTTCCACCGTAAAGCCGGTCGCCAGGATGACCTCCCGCACCTCGCTGTCGATCACGCGGCGCTTCAGCGAATCGAGCGCCAGCTGTCGCGGCCCGACGCCGTCGAGCGGCGACAGCTTGCCCAACAACACGAAATAGAGGCCGCGGTAGGTGTGAGTCTGCTCCAGGCGCAACAGATCGGCGGGCGTCTCGACCACCGCCAGTTGACTGCGGTCACGGCCGGGGTTGGCGCACAAGCCGCACAGGTCGTCCTCGGTAAAGGTGTTGCAGAGCTGACAATGGCCGATGTGCTCACGGGCGTGGCCGATGGCAGCAGCCAAGCGGTCGGCCCCGGTCGGATCTCGCTGCAGCAAGTGATACGCCATCCGTTGCGCCGACTTCGGCCCGACGCCTGGCAGGCAACGCAGCGCGTCGATCAAAGCACCCAAGGCCGAAGGAGCGTCCACGTCCCGAGACTGCCGCCGCTTAGAACGGCAACTTCATGCCGGGGGGCAAGGGCAAGCCAGCGGTCAACCCGGACATCTTGGCTTGCGTGGTGGCCTCGACTTGCTTGAGCGCGTCGTTGCAGGCGGTCACGATGAGGTCTTCTAGCATCTCACGGTCATCGGCGTCGCCCATCAAGGACGGATCGATGCGTACCCGGCGCACCTCATGGCGACAGCTCATCACCACACAGACCGCGCCATTGCCCGCCTTGCCCTCAACCTCGATCGCGCCGAGTTCCTCCTGTGCGCGGTTCATTTTCTCTTGCATCTGCTGCGCCTGCTTCATCAGCCCGGCCAATCCGCCCTTCATCACGTCAAGCACCTCACTGTTGGGTTTGCGAAGAATCCTTCAAAGGCCGGACACTGGCGTCCACCAGCACACCGCCCATCTGTTCAACCAGTCCACGCACGAACGGGTCGCCGTGGATTGATTCGAGTGCTTGCGCCTGACGCTCCTGTCGGGCCGACTCGCGCTGTTGCATGGGCGTTGTAGCCGCCACCATGTGCTCGCTGACCTCGATGCCGACCGACCACTGCTCGCCCAAGGCCGACTGGACCTCGCGGCGGAGCCGTTGCTGTGCCTCATCGTCCAGCAGATGGCGGTGATTGGCCGCCAAACCTAGCCGCAAATGAGCGTTGTCGCTCGTCAACAACACGCAGCGGTCTGCCAACAAACGAACCCGGCCGCCCAATTTGAGGCGCGCAAGCAAGGCTGGCCAATCGCCGTCGAACGCAAGTACATCCGCACGGGGCAGCGGCGAATCGACGACGTCAACAACCACCGGCGCTAGGTCAGCGACAGGCTGCGATGCGCTCAGCGACGCCAAGGCGCGCGCCGACGAGGCGGGCGGTGGGGGTGCCGATGCGCGGGTCACTGTGCCGCCAGCCTGCAAGGCATCACCCGCCGGTCCGGCCAGTGCGAGCATCCGCAGCACCGACATCACGAAACCCGCCTCGGGGTCGGGTGCCCAGTCGAGGTCGGCGCGACTATGCACAGCGATCTGGTAGAGCACCTGCAAATCGGCCGCAGACCATCGCTCGGCCAATTCGGGCAGCCCCTGGGGAACAGGCTCGTCGCTGCTCGGTAGCGCCTTGAGCAGCGCCGCCTGCTTGATCAGCCGCGCCAGCTCTTGCAGCGCCCCATCGAGCGACACGCCACGGTCCACCACCGCGTCGGCAGCAGTCAGCGCAGCGGCAGGGTCTCCCCGACTGACTGCGTCGAGCACGGCCATCAGCGCATCGGTGTCGGCCACCCCGAGCATCGCCGCGACTGGCCCCGCCGACACCTGACCACCGCCAAAGGCGATGGCCTGGTCCAGCAGCGACAGACCATCGCGAAGGCTGCCGCGCGCCGCTCGGGCCAGGAGGTCGAGGGCGGCCGGCTCGGCGGTGATGCCCTCTTCCCGCAAGATATGGCTCATGCGGGCAGAGATTGTGGGTACCGCGATCGGTTTCAGGCCGAACTGCATGCAGCGGCTGAGTACCGTGACCGGAATCTTGTGCGGGTCGGTGGTCGCGAGCACGAACTTGACGTGCTCTGGCGGCTCTTCGAGCGTTTTCAGCATCGCATTGAACGCCGATCCCGAAAGTTGGTGCACCTCATCGATGACGTACACCTTGAAGCGCCCGACCGCCGGCGCGTAAGTGGCGTTCTCGAGCAACTCACGCATCCGGTCGACCTGCGTATTGGAGGCCGCGTCCAGCTCGATCAGATCGACAAAGCGCCCTTGGTCGATCGCTTGACATGCGCCGCACACCCCACAGGGATCGGCCGTAACGCCCGTCTCGCAGTTGAGTGCGCGCGCCAGAACCCGCGCCAGCGTGGTCTTGCCGACCCCGCGTGTGCCAGTGAACAGGTACGCATGATGAAGTCGCCCACTGCTCAGGGCATGCCGCAGGGCCTGCAACACATGGCCCTGACCGACCACATCAGCGAACGAGGTTGGACGCCATTTGCGGGCGAGGACGCGATGCTCTTGCATGCCGGCATTATGCGCCCGCCGTCCGCTCCCCGCATAAGCAAAAGGGGCGCCGCAGCGCCCCTCGGGTCCGGCAGACAACAGCCCTCAGAAGCCGATGCCCAACCGCAGTTGATGGAAGTTCACGCCGCCGTTGTTGCCCGAGATGCCCGCGTTCGAATAGTGCTGGAAACGGTAGCCAAGATCGTACTGACGCTTGTCGCCGAAGGTGAACCCCGCACCCACGTGGTCGCCAAATTCGAACGACGTGCCGAGCTTGTTGCCGCCCGCCAGATTCACCCCGGAGAAGAAGTGGATCCCGACAGCGGCCTCGACGTACGGGCTCAAACCGCCCATGCCCGAGTTCTGGAACCGGAACACCGGCGTGAAGCCGATCCCGCCGAAGCTATTCTTATCGGCGCCGCCGTCGCCTCGCCAGTACGAGGCATCAGCCTCCCAGTAGCCGCCCAGAGCCCAATCACCGGTCTTGAACCACTGCTTGTCCCAGTTCCAGACCAGCCCCACGGAACCCATCTGGGCGTCGTCTCCGGTTCCGGCAATGAACGAGATGCCATCGACTGCAGCAGCGGGGGCAGACACCAAAAGGGCAGCGAGAGCAACCAAGGCGCGGCGGTGGAGGACGGACAGTGTCATGTTGGACCTTTCACAGATATTGCGAGATCGACAAGCGAGGGTGGCGAGCCTTGCCCCCGGCACTTGCAGTGAGCGGCTGTGGCTGCTGCCTTCCGGCCCTGACCAAGTTCACCACCTTGCAATGCGGGGAGGCCCGCCAAAAGAGCGCGCCACGGCCAATCTCGACCATCGCGGGGTGGCCTGAGCCACATCCCTCGACTGTATCGAGGCGGGGCCTCGCTGTCCAGCCAACGCGGGATTTGATGCAGATCAAGCGGGCACGGCTGCCCAGGCCTTGCCCCATGCCGTCAATGCCCCAACAATGGCCGGGTGAACCACCCTGCTCATCAGCGACCTGACGACGCTCTCTTTTCCGCGCTGATCCAGAGCGCCGGCGACGCCATCGTCAGCTACTCGGCGGATGGCCGTGTCACCAGCTGGAATGCGGCGGCCGAACGGCTGTTCGGATTCTCCGCGGACGAGGTGATGGGCGCCCTGGCACCGCACCTGAGCGCACAGCCGGTGATGCCGAGGGAAGGTCGAAGCCGGATTCAACGCCGACACCGCAACGGCCATTTGCTGGACATTCATGCGGGCGCCTCGGTCATCCTTGACGCCGAGGGCTGCGTCATCGGCTGGTCGGAGATCCTGCGGCCGCTGACACTGGGGGCACCTGCGACCCACGCCCTGGAAACCACCGGACTGATCGAGACGCTTGCGGGCGCCATTGGTCGCGAAGAGATTCGCGCGCTCTATCAGCCCGTCTTCGCATTGCGCGATCGTCAGCTCATCTCTGCCGAAGTCCTGCTGCGCTGGGAGCACCCGGAGCACGGCACCTTGACGCCGGACCATTTCATCCCACTGGCCGAACTCACCGGCGACATCGACGCGTTCGGCTTGTTCGCGCTTCGCAGCGCCTGCGAACAACTATCAGCCTGGCAGCGCGACATCGGCAGAATCGTGCCGCTGTCAGTCAACGTCTCGGCCCACCAGTTGCGTTGCAGCCAACTGGTCGAGCGCTTCGCCGCGACGATCCACACCTCCGGCGCCAGCCCGGACTGGCTGCGCCTCGAGATCACCGAATCGGCGCTGATCGACGACGAACTGAGCGCAGCGTCCAAGCTCGAACAGCTGCGAGCCTTGGGCATGCACATCGCCATCGACGATTTCGGGGTGGGCTATTCCTCACTGTCACGGCTCCGGGACTACCGCATCGACACGCTGAAGCTCGACCGCAGTTTCGTCAGCGACATTGCCACCGACAGCATCTCGCGCGAAGTGGTCGGCACCATCATCCGCTTGGCCCATCGACTGGACATGCTGGTCATCGCCGAGGGCATCGAGGCCGACGACCAATTGCAGGTGCTGATCGATCTTGGCTGCGACTGCGGCCAGGGCTTCCTGCTAGGCCAGCCCATGCCTGCCGGAACGCTGGCTCAGTTGATCTGACCCACGCACCGTCGCGGACAAACGCTTAGTCGCCGGCGAGCAGCCGGCGAATGCTGGCCTCGATGCCAGCCGCGTCCAGGCCTTCCATCGCTAACAGGGTCGCGTGATCGCCGTGGTCGATGAACCGGTCGGGCAGGCCCAGATGATGGATAGGCATCATCGGGATGCGATCACCCAAGGCCACCAGCGCCTCGGCGCACGCCGACCCCGCACCACCCGGGATGACGTGTTCCTCGACAGTGACAATCAGACTGTGACTGTTCGCCACAGATTCGATCATCTCGAGGTCGATCGGCTTGACGAAGCGCATATTGACCACCGTCGCGTCGAGCGCCTCGGCTGCCTTGAGTGCCGGCGCCACCATCGACCCGAATGCAAGGACAGCCACCCGCGCACCCTCGGCGGCGCCGCTGCTACGCAGCGTCTCGGCGCGAGCGATCGGCAGTGGCTCCAGCGTATTGGTGGCGTCAACACCCGTGCCCGCGCCGCGTGGGTATCTGACGGCGCTGGGACCGTCGTAGGCGAGGCCCGTACTCAGCATGCGGCGACATTCCAACTCGTCCTTTGGCGCCATGATCAGCATGTGCGGGATGCAGCGCAGGAAACTGTAGTCGTAGATGCCAGCGTGGGTCGCGCCATCGGCGCCCACCAGACCGGCACGGTCGAGCGCGAACACGACCGGCAACTTCTGCAAGGCGACATCGTGGATCAGCTGGTCGTAGGCCCGCTGCAAAAAAGTACTGTAAATCGCGACCACCGGGCGCAGGCCCTCACAGGCGATGCCGGCAGCGAAGGTCACGGCGTGCTGCTCGGCGATGCCCACGTCGTAGTAGCGATCGGGGAAGCGCTCGGCGTATTCGACCATGCCCGAGCCCTCGCGCATCGCCGGAGTGATTGCCACCACCCGCGGATCAGCCGCTGCGGCGTCGCACAGCCAACGGCCGAACACCGCCGAGTAGGTGGGTTTGGCCGGCGCGACTGCCGGCTTGATGCCCGCAGCCGGATCGAATTTACCGGGCCCGTGATACAGGATCGGGTCGGCCTCGGCGCGCTCGTAGCCGGCGCCTTTCTTGGTGACCACGTGCAGAAATTGCGGTCCTTTGAGGCGGCGCAGATTCAACAGAGTCGGCACCAGCGCGTCCAGGTCGTGGCCATCAATCGGCCCGACATAGTTGAATCCGAACTCCTCGAACAGCGTGCCCGGCGTCACAAAACCCTTGGCCGCCTCTTCCACCCGATGCGCGAGCTCGCGCATCGACGGCATGGTGCTGAGCACCTGCTTGCCCATCTCTTTGGCGGTGGTGTACAGCGGCCCCGAGAGCAAGCGGGTCAGGTATTTCGACAACGCGCCCACCGGCGGGCTGATCGACATCTCGTTGTCATTGAGGATGACCAGCAGATCGATGTCGCGCTCGATGCCCGCATTGTTGAGGGCCTCGAAGGCCAAGCCCGCGCTCATCGCACCATCGCCAATCACCGCGACATGACGACGACGGTCAGGGCCCTCGTGCTCGCCCTTCTGGCGCGACGCGATGGCCATGCCCAGCGCCGCGGAGATGCTGGTCGACGAATGCGCAGTACCAAAGTGGTCGTACTCGCTCTCGCAACGCCTCGGGAACCCGGACAAGCCGTTGAGCTGGCGCAGGCTACCCATGCGCTCGCGGCGGCCGGTGAGGATCTTGTGCGGATAGCTCTGATGACCCACGTCCCAGATCAGACGGTCATACGGCAGATTGAACACGTGGTGGATGGCCACCGTGAGTTCGACCGTCCCCAAATTGGACGACAGATGCCCGCCCGTGCTGGCCACCGATCGCAACAAGAACTCGCGCAACTCATCGGCCAGCTGCTTGAGTTGGGGACGACCCAGCGCACGCACCTGCGCCGGACTGTTGACCCGCTCCAAGATTGATTCCAACTCTTCCATGGGCGCGAATTGTGCGCTATCCAGCGCCTCGATGGTTGCGCTGCGATCGAATGAGTTCATGTGACCTCCATTCCCAGACGGGTGGCCGGCCGCGCTTCGACCGGTGTACCCATACCCCACTGCCAGAGCCGTTCGAACGGCAGTGGCAGGACCATGAACCAGTGCTCGAGGATGGCGAGGCTCAGCAGCATTCCCAGCAGGCTGCAGGCCGTAGTCTCAAATGGCGACGCGCCGGCGCGCGCGGCCGACTCCCACAACACGAAGGCGATCGCCGCAGGGAGCGTCACCGACAGCGGGAACAGGGCGTTGATCGGCTTGCGGCTGAAATAGGTCTGCAGGTAGCGCAGATGGGCCGGCAAAAAACTCTCGGACAGATTGCGCACGCCCAGGAACACATTGAGCTTGGCGCTCTGCCGCATCACCCAGAACACAAGATAGGTGGCGAGCCCCACCTGGTTGCTGCCGCCCCAGCTAACCACAAAGACCCCGAAGCCCAACAGTAAGAGCGCCAGCTCGTGATGCAGCACCGCCTGGAGCGCGAAGCCGACCCGGCGCCAGCCGACCGCATCCGCCGGGCAGTCGACACGGCGAGGACCGGTGACGTAGCCGAGCAAGAACGCGATCTCCTGCCAAGCCCAGATCAACAGGGCACAACTGAAGCCGCAATACGCGCCGGCAATGGTCTGGTCGTTACGAGCCGCCGCAAGACCCCAGAACGCCGCCACCATGACCCAACTCGCCAGGGTGAAGGTGAGCCGGTAGGTGCGCCTCGGCAAACGGTTGAGCCAAATGATCACGCCAGTGCTGATCCACCATGCGAACAGGGTGAACAGTGCCGGCAGAACGATCTCAGACATCGGGGGCCCTTACCAGACCGGCTCGAGGCGCGGGTTTTGCGGGAGAGCGTGGCTGCGCGTCGGCAAAAAGAACATGCGGACGAAAGTCGCGGCAGCAGCCAGCGGCAACACCACACGGCGGACCCGGTTGAGTACGCCGCCCTCACGCTTGGCCGTGTCGATGGCTTCGGCGATGACTCGCAAGCGCTCGAGACCGGCGCGGAACGCCGGCGCCTCAAAATCCAGCGTGACCGGGAACACCTGTTGCGAGATCTCTCGGGTGACGCGGAACACTTCCATATCGTAGGCAGCCGGCTCAAGCCCGAGCGCCTCGTGGAACACCGGCCGCGCGTGGTCGCGCACGTACATGGTGGCAAACACGGCCAGGGTGAAGAAGCGGATCCACAAGCGGTTGACGCCGCTGGTGAGCGTCGGGTCGGCGCGCATCAGCAGGGCAAACGCCTCGCCGTGGCGGAACTCGTCGTTGCACCACTCTTGGAACCATTGAAAGATCGGGTGGAAGCAGCGCTCCGGATGCCGCTCGATTTGTCGATAGATGGTGATGTACCGCGCGTACCCGATCTTTTCCGAGAGGTAGGTGGCGTAGAAAATGAACTTGGGCTTGAAGTACGTGTACTTCTTGGCTTTAACCAAAAAGCCTAAATCGACGCCGATGCCAAAATCCTTGAGCCACTGGTTGATGAACCCGGCGTGGCGCGACTCGTCGCGCGCCATGTAACCGAACAGGTCCTTCATGTCCTGATTCTTCACGCGGCGGCGGATCTCGGCGTAGAGCACGCAACCGGAGAATTCGGCGGTGACCGAGCTGATCAGGAAATCGACGAATTCTTGGTAGAGCTCGTCGGGCAGGTGCGAGTAGTCCTTGCCGAGCATGTCGACCGGTCGCTCGAAGTGCCCGTTATTCGGGTCGGCCTTGAACTCCGCCATGAGTGCGTCCCACTGCCCGCGGACGCTGCCGATGTCCATGCGGTCCATGGCATCGAAGTCGGTGGTGTAGAAGCGCGGATCGAGCAAGGTGTTCTTCTGCGCGCGCTGCGTCGAATCGTTGAGCACATGCTCCTGCTGGAGTTGCTCGGCGTCGGTCATGGCGTTCATGGCTGTTTCCTTTGCGCGACCAGGGTCTTGACGTGGGCGGCGTGCGGCCGCGGATACTTGCGAGTGGACGAAAAGCGGCGCTCCGAGAAGCTGACCTCGTAGAGCAGATCGAGCTCGAATCGCGACAGCAGGAAGGTCTTGGCGCGCGCCCACCACGAGGCACGCGACACCGTGGCGCGGCGCTCGACCGCGTACTGCTCACCCCAGGCGATGCGGGTCGGCGGGTTGTGCACCAGCACCTCGTCGCCAGGGCCCACGTCGATGCCCTGCAAGATGACGTGGGCGTAGCAATCGTGGGCGGTGTGCGCCAATTCGACGCGACACGGCACGGTGCTAACGGCCTCAGCTGCGCGTGCGCTCATGACGCGCCTCCCGGGGTCTCGAGAAAACGGGCAAAGGCCGCGACATTGGTCGAGCCGAACGAGTTGAGCGGTATCGACTCGCCGGTGGCCGGGTCACTGAGGGTCAATTGACCGCCCCGGCCTCGACTGAGCTGAAAAGGGATCTGGCTGTCCGCCGCCAAGCGCCGACGCTCGCGCGCCATCGCCCGCAATACGCCTCGAACAAAGCCCGCCTCGCCCACCACGCGGTGCACCTCACGACCAGTGAGTGCGTCAATCACCGACACCGAACCGTCACTGCGGTCAACGAATCGCAGGTCGCGATGGTTGACGTACCGGACAATCCGCTGGTCGTCACCTCCGGTTCGAACCACCGAACGCGGACGCTGTTGACTGTCAGCCTTGGCGGCGGACTGCGGTTGCGGTTCGCCTTTGACTGTCAGGCCCAGCCAAAAACCGAGGGCCGGCAACACCGCCAACGCCAGAAGCAGCCATGGCGAGATCACTCGCAATAGGGCCGGAGTCTGGCGGCGGAGATGCCGGAATCCGCGGCTCATTGGACGCTCACCCCACGCACCGGCGAGACCAACGGATCGAACACGCTGGCCCGGTCGACGATGGCCGAGGCCGGCTGCTGTCGGGCGCTCGACCACGCCTGAGCCAACACCTTGGCGACGCTGGCCGCGTCGGCAAGCCCGCGCAGCGTCGGCTGCGGCTGTGCGAAACGCCACGGCCGGACATGTGGCCATAGGTGGGCAAACGCGATGCGCTCGCCCTCGGCGAGACGCAGCGAGACATCGCCATGACCACTGCCATCACGACGCAGATCGGCTGCGGCGATGCGACTGAACGGCAGGTTGAATGTAACGCTCAGAACGATGCCAATGCGCAACACCACCCGCTTGCTGGTGATGGTGTAGAGCGTGGTACGGGCGGTCAAATGCGCCAGCCCGTACAGCAGCCCAAGACCCGCCATCGGCAACGGCGCCACCTTCAGGGTATCCCATGCCGCGCTACCGAGACTCGCGCCATCGTGCCAATCGGCCACCAGCTTCCAGACCAACAGCGCCAAGAAATATGCCGCCACTGCACGAATGTGGAACACCGAACGGGCGACAGCGGCGGTGTCAGGCTGCCCCTGCCACAGCAGTTGCTCGGTCTCTGGCAGCCGCTCAGGGAGCCCGGGCTCCGGCTCGAAATCGTGCTCCGGCCCCGGGAAATGCTTGTGGTCGATGCCGCTCAAAACAGTGGCTCCTGACGGCTCGGCTCGGCGTATAGCGTGCCACCGCCGAAGTAACCGAAGATCTTCTCTTCCTCAAGCCAGGTCACTTGCTCAGGATTGGCCGTCTTGGGAATCGCGGCAAGCTGGCTGCCGAGCAAGGACTGCACGCGCACGTCACGTTTGCCGACCCGTGCAAGGTTCATCGGCACCAAAACGCGGTGGCCGGCAGCGTCAACTTCAATGTAACGGAACAGGTGCTCGGAACGGTCGACCCACAGGTCCACCACCGTACCGCCGGCCTGCCCGTCGGCGCCCAACACGGCGAATCCGCGCGGATCGGTCTCACCATGCTCGATGTCGAAGCCCTCGGCGGCAGCGATTCGCAGCGGCACGATGCGAAGCAGCCCTTCATAGGTCATATCGGGACGATCAGCGCGGTTGGTGTAGGCACCAGGACCCACGCCGTCGAGCATCGGATTGCCGGTGGGCTCCATGGGGGCGCCCGCAAAGCCGGCGATGGCTTGGGCTTTGGGCGGCGGATCCTGCCAGTCACGGTCGTGCGGGGCCAAGTATTCGCCGCCATGCTGCAAGCGGTAAACCTTAGGCTTCGGCATCGCGATGATGCCTGGGTCGCGACGGCCATTGCGCAGCCCCGAATCCAAGGGGAAGCCCTCTCGCTTGCTCTCAAAGATCAAGTAATAACAGAGGCCGGCAAAGAACAGCCAGAACATGTAGATGGCCAACTGCGCCACATCGAAAAATCCGGTAATCGCTCCAGTTCCCATTGTTGTCTCCCTTATGTCGTCGGTCAGCCGGGGAATTCAGCCAGACCGAACTTGCCAACCTCTGATTGACTCGATGCGCTGCGATTGCGAACCAGTGGCCCGATCACTACAAGCCCTGCAAACAACAGCACCAGCTCCAGTCCGTAGACCGTTGCGTACCCCGAGGACGAATAATTCATGGCCTCGCCCAACAAGCCGTGCACGCCCAGCGCGGAGACCCAGTCGCGCAGGGCGCCACCGATCGCGATTGCAAGCCCCATGCAGCTGGCCTGAACCGCACCCCATGCGCCCAAAGCCATGCCCGTGAAACCGCGCTCTTCCAACCCCATGGCAGATGTCAGGGTGCCCACCGAAAAGAAGCCGCCGCCAAAACCGATCAACACCACACCGACCCGGAACATCAAGGGCGACTCAAGCGGATCTGCGAACAACACCGCGGCAAAAGCCCAAAGCCCCACCACCAGCCCGAGCGCCGACAGGCGATAGGGATTGACGCCCGCCGCCAGAGCGCGCGCCGCCAGCGCGAACGCGAACAGCGCACCGCCAGCCATCAGCGCCGTCAGCGACGAGGTCTCCGCCACGCTGAGTCCGAGAATTTGGGCACCGTAGGGCTCAAGGACGATGTCCTGCATATTGAATGCCGCCGTACCCAATCCCAGCGCGACCAGGAAACGCAACGTCGTCGGATTGGCGGCGAAGGCGTTCCAGCTGGCGGCAAAGGTCGGTCGCTCGAGACTCGGATGGGTCAGATGCGGCCGCCGCGGCTCCTGCTTCCACAAAGCGATGAGATTGAGCGCGAGGGTGCAGGCGGCGGCGCCTTGCACCACCTTGATCAGCTGGACCGGACTGAAATCCTGCAGCAGCAGGCTGAAGACGATGCCGCTGGTCATCATGCCCAGCAGCAGCATGGTGTACATCAGCGCCACAACCCGCGGCCGGGTGGTTTCGGCAGCGAGGTCGGTGGCCAGCGCCAGACCTGCGGTCTGCGTGGTCTGCACACCCATTCCGACCAGCAGGAAGGCGAGCGCCGCAGAGGCTTGACCGAACCAGGCGGGCCAATGCGAGTCCCCCGACAACAAGATGAGGGCGAACGGCATGATCGCCAGGCCGCCGAACTGCATCAGGGTCCCCAACCAGATGTACGGCACCCGCCGCCACCCTAGAACTGACCGATGAACATCTGACTTGAACCCCACCACGGCGCGAAACGGCGCCACCAGCAAAGGCACCGCGACCATCAGTGACACCAGCCAAGCACCCACGCCCAGCTCGACGATCATGATCCGGTTGAGGGTACCGACCAACAGAGCCGTCACCAGCCCCACCGACACCTGGAACAACGACAGCCGCAACAAGCGCGCCAAAGGCAGGTCGGCAGTGGCGATGTCGGCGAACGGCAGCAGCCTTGGGCTGATTCGCAGCCACATCTGACGACCCTGTTTGCTGAACGGGTTCATCGGCGTGTCAGCTCCAACGCTTGCGAGATGTAGAACCCCCGCGAGACCTTGTCGGTGCGACCGACTTGCCAATGGCGCATGGCCGCATCGCGCTCGATCATCCGGCGCAGGGCGCGTTCGCGCACTGGATAGATCGCCGGCGAGCGATCACCGCGCGGGAAGAGTTTTCCCGCCATCATCATTCCCGCCAGAAACAAAGACTGCGGTGCAAACGTGAACACCACGCTGCGCCGTGTGCGCTGACCGAGCCCCTCAAGCACGCGGACCACATCACGGCTCTGGTAGTGGATGAGCGCATCCATCGACACCACGTGGTCGAAGGTCCCCAGTTGCGGACTGAGCATGTCGCCGGCGCGAAATTCGATTGAACCGCCGCCCAGGTCCGTGGGTGTGCGGTCGCGGGCCAATTGGATGAGCGTCGGCGACAGATCAACCGCGACCACTTCGGCGCCGCGCCGAGCCATCTCCACCGCCATCGCGCCGGTCCCACACCCTGCGTCGAGCACACGCCGCCCCGACAAATCGTCTGGTAGGTAGGACAGCAGGTGATTGCGCATGGTCTCGCGGCCGGCGCGTACGGTCGCGCGGATGCCGCTCACCGGCGCAGTAGAGGTGAGCCGCGCCCAAGCCTCGACGGCGGTGCGATCGAAGTAGTGCTGGATCATCCGCCGCCGCTCCCGATAGGACGGCGCCTCAGAGATCAGATGGTCCTTGACGACGTGCACGCTTGGCCTCCCCTTATCCAATCAGCCGCTCAGTCAAAACCCAGCAGATCGAAGATCTCCCGGTCTTTGAGCGCTTCCGGCGCAGTGCCGGGGGTGCCGGCCCAGAGCCGGGCCGCGAGTTGCAGGTACTCATCCTGCACCGCACGCAGCTCGGGGCTGTCCTCGAGTTCGAACAACGTCGACTTCTTCAAACGGCTCTGGCGGATAACATCCAGCTGCGGGAACCGCGCCATGGTCTCGAGCCCAACGCGACTGTTGAACTTGTCGATCTGGTCGGTGGCGTCGGACCGGTTGGCAATCACGCCGCCGAGTCGTACGTTGTAATTCTTGGCCTTGGCACCAATCGCCTGAACGATGCGGTTCATGGCGAAAATGGAGTCGAAATCGTTGGCAGTGACGATCAGTGCGCGGTCGGCGTGCTGCAAGGGCGCGGCGAAGCCGCCGCAGACCACATCGCCCAGCACATCGAAGATCACCACGTCGGTGTCCTCGAGCAGGTGATGCTCCTTCAGCAGCTTGACGGTCTGGCCGACGACGTAACCGCCGCAGCCAGTGCCGGCAGGCGGTCCGCCAGCCTCGACGCACAACACACCGTTGTAGCCCTCGTAGACGAAGTCTTCGGTGCGCAGCTCTTCACTGTGAAAATCCACCGACTCCAGCACGTCGATGACCGTCGGCACCAGCCGCTTGGTCAGGGTAAAGGTACTGTCGTGCTTGGGGTCGCAGCCAATCTGCAGCACGCGCTTGCCGAGCTTGCTGAACGCAGCCGAGAGGTTGGACGAGGTCGTACTCTTGCCGATGCCGCCTTTGCCGTAGACGGCAAACACCTTGGCGTTGCCAATTTTGACACGCGGATCGAGTTCGACCTGGACGCTGCCCTCGCCGTCCGCACGACTGCTGCGGCGGACCTGGTTGACCGGAACGGTGGCGATGCTCATGCGGATGCTCCTTCGTAAACGCCTTCAAGGCGGTCCTCGAGTTCCTCGCCGGCACGGCGCAAGGCTTCGAGGGTGTCGGCACTGGGTTGCCAAAAATTGCGGTTGGACGCTTCGATCAGCCGATTGGCGAGCTTGGCCGACGCAGCGGGATTAAGTTGGGCGAGGCGATCACGCATCTCGGGATCGAGCAGGAAAGTCTGAGTGAGCTGCTGATAGACCCACGGCTGCACCTGACCGGTGGTGGCGGACCAGGCAAAGGTGTTGGTGATGTGCGCCTCGATCTGACGCACGCCCTCGTAACCGTGCTTGAGCATGCCCTCGTACCACTTCGGGTTGAGCATGCGGGTGCGGGTTTCGATGGCGACTTGCTCGGACAGCGAGCGCACCGAGCCTTCGCCGCGGGTCTGATCGCCCACGTAGACGGCGGGGGACTTGCCGCCCTGGGCTTCCCGGATCGCACCACTGATGCCGCCGAGGGTGTCGAAATAGACGTCGATGGTGGTCACGCCGAGTTCCACCGAATCGAGGTTCTGATAGGCCAGACTCACGTCAGCCAACACGCTCTGGAGAAGTTCGGACCGATTGACGGGCTTACCGGACCGGCCATAGGCGAAGCCCTTGCGCCGCGAGTAGGTCTCGGCCAACTCGCTTTGATCGTCCCAGCAACTGTTCTCGATCAGATTGTTGACGTTGGCACCGTAAGCACCCTCGGCATTACCGAAGACGCGCAATGCAGCGGTCTCGAGGTCGCAGCCGTGCTGCGCCATGTAGGCCAGCGTGTGCTTGCGCACAAAATTCATTTCAGGGGCTTCGTCGACGCTGGCGGCGGCAAACGAGGCCTCGGCGAGCAGCTTGATCTGCAGCGGCATCAGGTCGCGGAAGATGCCCGACAAAGTCACAACGACGTCGATCCGCGGCCGACCCAGCTGCTCCAGCGGGATCAACTCGGCGCCGGTCAGACGACCGTAACTGTCAAAGCGCGGGGTCGCGCCCAGCAAAGCGAGGATCTGCCCGATCGGCGCGCCCTCGGTCTTGAGGTTGTCGGTGCCCCAGAGCACAACGGCGATGGACTCGGGCAGCGGATTGCCGTCGGCCATGTAGCGGTCGAGGATGCGTTGCGCCTGCTGCGCACCGTCCTTGAGCGCGTAAGCGCTGGGGATGCGGAAGGGATCGAAGCCGTGGATGTTGCGCCCGGTCGGCAGAATCTCGGGGGTCCGCAATAGGTCGCCGCCCGGCGCCGGTGGCACATAGTGGCCGTCGAATGCCCGCAGCACTGCATCGAGTTCGGTGTCGACCGCCAACTGCCGATCGACATTGCGCAACTGCTCGTACATGCGCGCACTCTCGTCGGACCTCGACAACCCCGACAGCTCGGCGAATCGGCTGCCAGACGCGCCGGCGACCAGCGCCTCGATCGCCGCGCGACTCGGCGCCAGACCGTCGCTGCACTCGGTCATCGACACCAGAAAATCGGCGCGCTCGGACGGCGACGCGGCGCGACCCACCACATGCAGGCCGTAAGGAATCAGGGTGTATTCGAGTTCGAGAAGTTGGCGCGTCATGTCCTGAATCAGCGCATCGAGTGCATCGCCGCTGGGCCACTGCGCGTCGGCAGCGAACAGGTCGACGGCCACCGCTTGTGCGTGCAGCGTCTCGGCGATTCCCGCGCGTTCAACCGCCATGCTGTCATCGAGACCACGCCAACGGTCGAGGGTGGCCTTCAGATCTGTCAGTCCGCGGTAAAGGCCCGACTCGGCAACTGGCGGCGTCAGGTAGCTGACCAGCGTTGCGGCGGCACGGCGCTTGGCGATTGCGCCTTCGGACGGATTATTGGCCGCGTACAGGTACAGGTTGGGCAGGTCGCCGATGAGACGATCCGGCCAGCAGGCACCACTCATGCCGGTCTGCTTGCCAGGCATGAATTCGAGCGCGCCGTGGGTGCCGAAATGCAGCACGGCATCGGCACCGAAGTCCTCGCGGATCCACCGGTAGAAGGCCGAGAACGCATGCGTCGGCGCAAAACCACGCTCGAACAACAGGCGCATCGGATCGCCCTCGTAGCCCATGCCCGGCTGCACGCCCACGAACACCTGGCCGAATTGCGCGCCCAGCACGAAGAGATTGGCGCCATCGCTCAACTGGCGACCCGGAGCGGGCCCCCAGTGCGCTTCGATCTCACGCAGCCACGGCTCCCGACGCACGTGGTCGTCGGCGGGAATGCGAACATGGACGTTGGCCAGCGCGCCATAGGTCTGGGCGTTGCCCTCGACCACAGCCATACGCAGCGCGTCCGGGCTCTCCGGCAAGTCGACGCGATAGCCGGCGCGTTGCATCGCCTGCAGGGTGTTGAACACCGACTCGAACACCGACAGATACGCCGCAGTGCCGGTATTGCCGGCGTTGGGCGGGAAATTGAAGACAACCACGGCGACTTTGCGCTCGGCCCGCTGGGACCGACGCAGAGACACCCATTTAGCGACCCGTGCGGCCAGCGTCGCAGCACGCTCAACACAGGTGAACATGTCCTGCTCGCTGTGACTCTCGTCGAAGCTGCACTGGCGGTGACATCCGGTGCAGTGACTGCCCGCCGGTCCGGGGCGTCCACCGAACACCATCGGCACGGTGGCGCCGTCGAGTTCCGGGATCGCCACCATGATGGTGCTCTCGACCGGCAACAGGCCCCGCTCGGAACCACCCCAGTCCACCAGATTCTGGAACTCGACCGGGTGAGCGGCGACGTAGGGGACATCCAGCTTCGACAGGACCTCGGCGGCGGCCTTGGAGTCGTTGTAGGCGGGGCCGCCCACCAACGAGAACCCGGTCAGCGAGACCATGGCGTCGATCCGGGTCACGCCATCGCGAACGAAGAACTGGTCAATCGCCTCACGGGCGTCGAGTCCCGAGGCAAACACCGGCAGCACATTGAGCCCTTGGGCCTCGAGTGCGGCCAGAACGCCGTCGTAGTGCTGGGTGTTGCCGGCCAACAGATACGACCGCAGCACCAGAACGCCCACGGTGCCTCGAGCCTTCGAGGAAGTCGGCAACAGGGACTCGTCGTCGCTGATGCGGCCCTTGATGCGCGGGTGGTAGACGCCGATCTCGGGGTAATCCACTGGGGCCTGGGCTTCGACACGGCCGCGCCACACACGACGCGGGCCGTCGGCGTAGCGATTCACCAACGCCCGCACGAGGTTGAGCATATTGTCTTCGGAGCCACCCAACCAATACTGCAAAGTCAGGAAATAGGCGCGCGCATCCTGTGCCGTGCCCGGAATGAAACGCAGGATCTGCGGCAGGCGGCGCAGCATCTTCATCTGCTGGGCGCCACCCTTGGGCGCGTTGCCACGGTTGCCGCGGAGCTTCTTGAGCAGAGCCATGGCCGGGCTGGTTGGGCCGCTCATGTCGAACTTGCCGATGCGGGTGAGCTTGACCACCTCGGGGGCGGACATGATGCAGACCATGGCGTCGCACTGGTCCCGCTTGGCCTGCAACAGGGGCAGCACCTGCTGGAAGTGGTCCTCCATGAACAGCATGGTGACCACGACGATGTCGGCGCGCGCGATGTCGGCCTTGCAGGCGTCAAGCGCCGCTTCGCTGGCACTCCATTCGGAGGCCGCATGCAAACTCAATTCGATACCGGGGTGAAGGCGCGCCAGAGCCGCACGCGCCTTGAAAGTCGCGGTGGCCACGTGCGTGTCCATGGTGAGGATGGCCACATGGACATCGCTCTCTGCGTGGACGCGGGCGCCCTTGACCTTAGCGTCCATAGTGGGCCTTGGCCTCGTAGAGGGTTTCGACGGTAATCAGGGCGACGCCGTGCTGGCTGGCATAAGCCTCGGTGTTGCGGCGAGCCTTGCCGCGCACGAAAAAGGGGATCTTGCCGAGCTCTTTTTGGGCGTCGGCGGCCCAGACCAGCTCGCCTGCCACCGGCTCGCCGGCCGGTGCGCTAGTGGCCAAACCCGCTGCCGCCGCGGCAGCCTCGCCCATCGCGATCGGCGAAATCGCCTCGGGCGGTTGTGGCCGCGAGCTGCCATGACCCAGATGCGATGCGGCCGCGCCATCGTGGAACTCAAAGTCCTCACGGAACATGCCCAGCAGGTGTTCTTCCAACCCCATCATCAGCGGGTGAACCCACGTGTCAAACAGCACGTTGGCGCCTTCAAATCCCATCTGCGGGGCATAGCGGGCGGGGAAGTCCTGCACATGGACCGGAGCTGAAATCACCGCGCAGGGCACGCCCAGACGCTTGGCGATGTGGCGCTCCATTTGCGTACCGAGGACCAGTTCGGGCTGCAACTCGGCGACACGCGCCTCGACCTCGAGATAGTCGTCGGTGATCAGCGGCTCGACGCCGTACTTGTCGGCGGCAGCACGCACCTCACGTGCAAACTCGCGGCTGTAAGTGCCGATGCCGACGACGGTGAAGCCGAACTCCTCAGCGGCCACTCGCGCCGCAGCCACGGCGTGGGTGCCGTCGCCAAAAACGAACACTCGCTTGCCGGTGAGGTAGGTCGAATCCACCGATCGCGAGTACCACGGCGCACGCGAGCGTCCCGCGGCTTGAGCCCGCTCTGGGTCGATGCCCGCCAAGTCGGCCACCTCGGCGATGAACTCGCGAGTGGCGATCGCGCCGATTGGAATGGTGCGGGTGTACTGCTGGCCGAAATTGCGTTGCAGCCAATTGGCGGTGCTGCCTGCCGTCTCCGGATACAGCACAACATTGAAATCGGCCTCGCCCAAGCGGGCCAGATCGGCAGCCGTGGCACCCTGCGGCGCGACCACCCGAACTTCGACCCCGATCGACTCCAGCAGGCCCCGAATCTCGCGCACATCGTCGCGGTGGCGGAATCCCAGCGCGGTCGGACCGAGGATGTTGCAAGACGGCTTCGCTCCAGCAACTCGCGGTGGGCGGGGCGTACCCGGCGCCGGGGCATGCGGCCCAGCCAGGCCACGCACCATCTGGTAGAAGGTTTCGGCCGCGCCCCAGTTCTCTTTCTTCTGGTACGAGGGCAACTCCAGCGCAACCACCGGGATCGGCAGGTCAAGTGCCGCCGCGAGCCCGCCTGGATCGTCCTGGATCAGCTCGGCGGTGCACGAGGCACCGACCATCATTGCCGCCGGCTTAAACCGCTCATGGGCCTCGCGGGCAGCGTTCTTGAACAGCTCCGCGGTATCGCCGCCGAGGTCGCGCGCCTGAAAGGTGGTGTAGGTGACCGGCGGGCGCTTGGGCAGTCGCTCGATCATGGTGAAGAGCAGATCGGCGTAGGTGTCGCCTTGTGGCGCATGCAACACGTAGTGAACATCTTCCAGCGCAGTCGCGACCCGCATCGCACCCACGTGCGGCGGGCCTTCGTAGGTCCACAGTGTCAGTTGCATGTCAGCGCTCCAGGGCGACCAGACGGTCGCGTCGGTTGAGCGGACGGGCAAACAGCTCGGCGAGGTCGGCCGCCTGGTCGAAACCATGGATCGGGCTGAACACCAGCTCGATCGACCATTTGGTGGTGATGCCGCGGGACTCGAGGGGATTGGCGAGCCCCAGTCCACAGACAACGATATCGGGACCCGCCGACTCGCAGCGATCGAGCTGGCGCTCGACGTCCTGGCCTTCCGAGAGGGCCGTGCCAGCCGGCAGCAACTCGAGCTCTTTGCCCAGCAACTGTCGATGCAAGTAGGGCGTACCGACTTCCAGCAACTGCATGCCCAACTCGCGCGACAGGAAGCGCGCCAAGGGCAGTTCCAACTGTGAGTCCGGGAAAAAGAAGATGCGCTTGCCGGCCAGTGCTTCACGATAGCGGGCGATGCCGGAGCGGGCGCGCTCCTGCAGCGGTGCGACGACCTGCTCGAACCGCGCCTTGGGCACGTTAAAGGCATCGGCGGCGGCGTGCATCCACAGCGTCGTACCTTCTTCGCCGAGCGGGAACGGCGCCGCCAAGTGCTTCGCACCACGCGCCTCCAGCGCACGTACCGTGTCACCGAGGAAGGGCTGGGTCAGCAGGATGCGAGTGTTAGGCCCCACTGCCGGCAATTCAGTGGACCGACGCGGCGGAAACGCGGCGACGCGCTCGATGCCCATGGCGCGGAAGGTGCGCAAGAACTGGTCTTCGACGATGTCGGCGACCGTGCCCACCAGCAGCAGGTCGGGCGCAGCCGCAGAAGCGGCAGCCGGCAACTCCGGCACCAGGGCGGCAAGACAAGCGTCTTCGCCTTGGGTGAAGGTGGTCTCGATGCCACTGCCCGAGTAATTGAGCACCCGGGTAACGCCGCGAAACACGCCGTCCAACCGCTGCGCCGCACGGTGCAAATCGAGCTTGATGACTTCCGAAGGACACGAACCGACCAGAAACAGCAGCTTGATGTCCGGACGACGCTCGAGCAGGCGGCCAACCACGCGATCGAGCTCGTCGTTGGCGTCGGCCAGACCGGCGAGGTCGCGGTCGTCGATGATGGCTGTGGCGAACCGTGGCTCGGCGAAGATCATCACGCCCGCCGCCGACTGGATCAGGTGGGCGCAGGTGCGCGAACCGACCACCAAGAAGAACGCGTCCTGGATCTTGCGGTGCAACCAGATGATGCCGGTCAGGCCGCAAAACACCTCGCGCTGACCGCGCTCGCGCAGTACCGGCGCATCGGCACAGCCGGCGTCACGCGGGCGGAAATCGATGACCGCGTTCACGCCGCCACTCCCAAGCCATCCGCCGCAGCCGATGACTTGCCAGCCCCAGCCTTCTCGCGCTCACCCTGCAGTCGAGCCATGCGGAGCTTCCAGATGAACTGTCCAGCGTTGATCAGATAGGTGGCGTAGGCCGCCAGCGCCAACAGCATCTGCTCGCGCACGGCGAGCCAACCGGTGAACAGGGCCAATAGATAAGCCGTGTGCAGCGCGATGACCAGCATGCTGAACACGTCTTCCCAGAAGAAGGGGCGGGCGAACAGGTACTGGCCGAACACCACCTTTTCCCAGATCGCGCCGGTGACCATGATCGTGTAGAGGAACAGTGTTTTGATGACTACCGAGGCGACGGCAGCCGACTCGCCCTCGCCAGTCTGTAAAAAACGCAACACCAAAAAGAGGCTCACCGCGAAGGCAATGAACTGCAAAGGCGCAAGCACGCCCTGCACCAGCGTCCAGGGCGTCTGATCCCGCCGCTGGCGCTCCTCCTCGGTGTAGAGCGGCGGTCTGCTGCCGCCGACTGGTGTGCCCTGCATGTCCGTTGCCCCGCCTTACAGTGGCTTGTGCAACCCAATCTAGAGCGCCGAAGCCAAAGTGTCAACTAAACTGTACGTCCTCTAGCGTTGACAATTGCAAACTGTCAGGGTGGGGTGTCACATAAATCCGCTTTGCTGATTGACACAGGGCTCTTCCGGGGACACCATCAGCAAAAAAGAGCAGTGCATAAAAACAGACGTCCGGTATCACATCCACTTAACCGGAGGGCGCCATGGGCGCAAATTCGATGTCTGCAAAGCGCCTTCAGGGCACCTCGTCCGGCGATCACGGGAACTCATCCGCGACCGCAGGCCAGCGGCAAGAGCTGCGGGCCGACGATGGTCTCGACGCGCGATCACAACTGATGCAAACGCTCAGCGCACAGATCATTCCGCAGTTGCTCCGGTCGCATCGGCGGCCGCCGATGGACCTGCCTCAGCACATCCCCGCGCCGGTGAGCGCCGCCGATGTCCAGGACTATGTATGTGCCTGCCTTGCGCTCGACGCTGCGGCGCACGAGACCGAGTTCGCCCGCTTGCGATCGCTGGGCCACGAATTGCCTGCACTCTATCTTGAGCTGCTGGCGCCGGCCGCACGGCAGATTGGCAGACTTTGGGAAACCGACGACTGCACGTTCCCCGAAGTCACCCTAGCGCTGTGGCGTATCCAGAGCCTGGTGCAATCGCTCGCCGAAGAGTTTTGCGCAGAGCCCGAGTTCCGCCAGCCGCAGCGACGCATCCTGCTCTCACCGGCCCCTGGCAGTCAGCACACCTTGGGCTTTTACATGCTGACGCAGTTCTTCCGCCGCGCGGGGTGGAGTGCCTGTGCCGAAATCGAGGCGCAGCCCGCGGCCTTGATCGACGCGGTGCGCTCGGACTGGTACGACGTCGCAGCCGTGTCGGTCAGCAACAGCGCCCACCTCGATGCGCTGAGCCAACTGATTCGCGAAGTGCGCAGCGCGTCGCTGAACCCGGGACTCGGCATCATGGTCGGCGGTCCGCTGGTCTTTGATGCCAGCGTTCGTGCCATGTTGGGCGCTGAAGCCTACTCCGGTGACGCCCTCGACGCCCTGCGAGCGGCCGACCGCCTGATCCAAGAACGAGCACAGCCGAATTGAGCAAGAGCCCCACCGGACAGGTCACGCAGAACGGCTACCCCGATGCAGTTGACGTCGTCAGCACCGTCGAACCGCTGGCGGCTGCCTCGCTGCTGGCTGCCGCAGCCGACATTTCGCTAATCCTCGACGATGAGGGTCGGATCCAGCGCGCGCGACTGACCCAAGCCGACTCGCAGCTTGAGCAAGCCCAGGCCTGGATCGGTCGCTTGCTGGTTGATGTCGTCAGCCCGGAATGCCGCGACAAGGTCGACGCACTGCTCGAAGACGCCCGCGTGGGTCGTCAACGCAAATGGCGCCACATCAACCATGTCGATCGCGACGGCCAGTCGCTGCCCATTCAATATGGGTCGGCGCGCTTGAGCGATGGCCGCATCCTCGCCTATGGCCGTGATCTGCGCAGCGTCACCGAATTGCAACAGCGCCTGGTCGATTCGCATCAGGCGATGGAGCGCGACTATCAACGCATGCGCCAGATGGAAGCCCGCTACCGGCTGCTGTTCGAAACCGCGCCCGAACCGACCTTGGTGGTCGATGCGGCCAGTCGTCGCATCCTTGAGGCCAACACTGCAGCCGAGCAATTGCTGACGGCCGGTGGCCGCAAGCCCACTGGAAGAGCGTTCAACGACTGTTTTGACGCAGCCAACCGCAACGAACTCGACAGCGTATTGACCTCGGTGCTGAGCACCGGCCGCGGGCAGGCCAGCAGCGCACGCCTCGCCGTTGGTGGCAACGAGACCGAAGTCAGCGCCAGCGTGTTCCGCCAAGACAACCAGAGCCTGTTTTTGATCCGCCTGGTTGGCCGAGGCTTGGCGTCGAGCCAGGAAGCCCAAGACAACACGGCCCTGACCCTCGAGGCGCTCGGCCAATTGCCAGATGGTTTTGTCGTCACCGACGCGAGCGGCATCGTCGTCAGCGCAAATCAAGCGTTCGCCGATCTGGCGCAATTGGCGCACCCCAATGCTCTCCTCGGCGAGTCCTTGGACCGTTGGCTCGGCCGCTCGGGGGTAGACCTCTCGGTGCTGCTGGCCAACCTGCGCCAACGCGGCTCGGTTCGACTGTTTGCCACGACCCTGCGCGGCGAAAACGGCTTGCAGACCCAGGTCGAGATGTCGGCCCGCGCCTTGCATGTCAACGGGCGGAATTTCCTGTGCTTCAGCGTCCGCGACGTCGCCACCCGACTCGAGGAGCCGGCCACGCCCGATGGACTGACCCGCAGCGCAAGTCAACTCACCGAATTGGTGGGCCGCGTGCCGCTGAAGGACATCGTCGGCGAGACCGCTGAACTGATCGAGAAGCTCTGCATCGAAGCCGCCCTCGAACTGACCCGCGACAATCGCGCCAGCGCAGCCGAGATGCTCGGCCTGTCGCGTCAGAGCCTGTACGTCAAACTCCGTCAGTACGGCCTGGGCGACCTCGGCGAGCGACTGGACAGCTAGCGATGGCGACCGAGGGTCCGGTCGCGACGCTGATTCTGCTCGACATTGCAGAGCAGTCCCGGATGTGGGGCTTCTCCCGCTTTGTTGTCGGCCGTTTTGACATGGACGACATCCCCGGGCTGCAGTTTTTCAAGGTGCTGGGCAGTGGCGAAGATGGTGGATTCGG